>Ga0114951_10000445_pt1 | contig 57766 bp, 48 predicted proteins | sample AM7aDNAmetaG_FD_88677 | JGI IMG/M metagenome (GOLD analysis project Ga0114951, IMG submission 88677) | Freshwater microbial communities from Finland to study Microbial Dark Matter (Phase II) - AM7a DNA metaG | ecosystem: Environmental > Aquatic > Freshwater > Lake | place: Finland: Lake Alinen...
CATAATACAAAAATACAAATCTTATAGAATTGAATATCAAAGTATTATAAAAAGTTATCAACACTATTATGTTGATTGTCAACAAATTAAAGAGGCTGCCCTTTTGAGACAGCCTCTTTTTTAACTCAAGGTTCTCATTATTTCTTTAACATGGTTTGATAAAACAGGAATAGGTGAATGGTTCACCATTTGCTGCGGGTATCCACCAAACCAAAGGTTGGATGTATTGGATTCCTGCTTGGTCATGATTGAAATAAGGTTAGCATCTATTTTTTTTGCAAATTCAAGCGTAGCGTCAGTCAGATTCGGAGCATGCATCGAATCAACATGATACTTGACAAGATGATTATCTAAATACTTCGCAGCCTGATTAACATAATTGTCTACGTTATTTTTAACTGAAACGGAACTACTGGAGTACAAGCCGAGGATATATACCTCTGCTCTGAACAACTTGGCTATTTCTGTAGTGAACGGAATCTTTTGCCTTGTTTCACTGATGCTGTTCATTGGTAAAATAATACGGGAAAGTTCACGGCTGATATTTGCAGATAACTTTATTGTAACGACAGGTTGTTTGGCTGCAGCAATGATTTTATTAGCCGTACTTCCGATGATGAACTCTTCGAATGCAGTTGCGCCCCTTGATCCGGAAAATATCATGTAAGTATCTCTTTCTTTGGCAAGGGTTGTTATTTGTTTGCTGATTTTGCCATTAACTACTTTAAAATCAATATTACCATCTTTTAGTTCCGGTTTATATTTTAAAACTAGTTCTTCGAGTTTTTTTTCAGGGTCAGGAATCTTTTTCGAATCCGAATCTTTGGCAAAAACCATGAAAATACCCGTATTGGCTTTCTTAGCTACAGAAACAGCATGTTCGAGTGCATTGATTGAACATTCGCTTAGGTCAACAGCTACAATAATTTCCTTCATAATCGTCAGATTTGAGTTGTTGTTTAATTTTAGACCATAAATATAGGAAGATTTAAAAGAAAATGCAATAGTTGTCTAAAAAAAACAAAAAAATGAAGCAGATGAAATATTATTCAACATTTGGAAGAATTATATCATCTTTAACAACAAAAGTGCTGGGGTACTCGGTAACTATACTGTGTTTAAATCCTTGTGCTTCCATTCTTGTCCTGAAATTACCTACTCTGATCTTATAATAAGGTTCATGAAAAACCAAGTAGGCTTCCATACCGGGATACTTGGAAAGAAATTGGTCTTTAGCCTGAAGGGCTTTTGATCTGGAATTACTACCTGACTCGAAAAATATTTGTACACGATATCCGGGAATTGTCTCAATGATTAAACTCAGCTGTTTCTGCGACTCTACCAACCTGTCTATTCGTTTATCCTTTGTGATCTCAACATTGCCTTTGTTGTGTTGGCCATGAGCATTTAAATATAAAACAAAAAAAGATATACAAAGAAAAAATCTCATGTTATATAAGTGATTTGGCTTCTTCACCGGGCTGAATACTCAGTACCGGGATGGGAGAGTGGCAAACCATATGCTGGGCATAGGGTCCGAGAAGGTAGTTGGCCGCAGTTTTATTCTGCTCTGTCATAATGGAGATGATGTCAGCACCTATCTCCTCAGCATATTTAATGGTTGTGCTGGAATAAAAATCTGCAATACGCGATTCTGTGGTGAACACTATATCCATCCTGCCCAGATAATCGGTTACCTGTCTGACGGACTCATCCACCTTACGCTGTAATGTTTTTATTTTAGCCGGGTACAACGCAAGGATATATATTTCTGCATCTATTTTTTTTGCAAATTCAGCGGTATATGGAACTTTTTGTTTGGTTTCTGCAGTATTATCTATCGGAACTACAATCTTTTTAATATTTCTTTCAACAGGGAAGTCATACCGGATAGACAGCACCGGACAAGAAGCGTGAGTGACTATTCTGTAAGAGTTGCTGCCCATCATGAATTCCTCATAACCTGAACTGCCATGTGTGCCTATGATAATGAGGTCGGCTTCAATGAATTTGGCATAATTGACAACCTCCTGATAAACTTTTCCTTTTTTTAATTTAAAACTGATTTTATTCTTTTTGAGACCGTCCTTATATTGCTCTGAAATTTCTTTAAGTCTTTGCTTGGCTTCTTCCCTAATTTCCCCGGGTTTGTTTTCGTAAAGAGAATCAAGGGTTTCCGGCTTTTCAACCCATATCATGTTTACACGGGCACCAACTCTTTCGGCAATTTTTACTGCTGCTTCCAGTGCATGCAGTGAGCTTTGTGAAAAATCAATGGCCACAACAAGTTCTTTCATGGTAATTCGTTTTAACGCTTAAAAGTAATAATAGTTTTTCAAATAACCTGTATCAGTATCAAACATTTTTGTTATTTAAACAGAAACGGTATAAGTGTTATATAAATTCCGGCTATAATTGCCGTAGTAATCACACCACATATATTTGCACCGAGGGCATATGGTAGAATGACAGAATCAGGGTTGACTTCACTGACGGATTTCTGGGCTACTTTAGCGGTTGTGGGAACACAGCTGACAGCAGCGATGCCAATCACCGGATTGAATTTTTTTCCTGTAATAAAATACATGATATAGCCTCCTATGATCCCCCCTATTCCAGATAAAAGCAGGGCGATAATACCCAAAACAAGTAATGTAAGAATTTTAGGGTTTAGAATGAGGTGGGCTTCACATAAAATACCGAGCAGCAAGCCAAGGAAAAATGTCGATCCGTAAAGAAGCGGGCCACTGATAAATTCTATCATATGAGTAAGCCCTGATTCACGTATGGCAACACCTATAAACAAGGAGAAAAACAGAGGGGCTGCAACAGGAAATAATAAGCACAGTATTGTACATATAATAACCGCAAAAGCAAGTTTTTGGTCTGATGTAACTGGTTTTATCTTTTTCTTGGGCGGCTCCATTTTAATACCCCTGAGCTTTTTCGGAACCAGCAACTTAATCAGGTACGGATAACCGCCATAGGTAAGTCCCAAATATAGATATGCGACTACAGTAATTGGAACAAAAAGGTCCTTAGACAGGTTCAGAGAAGTAAAAAGCACCATGGGACCATCGGCACCACCAACCATAGCAATGGACGCCGCATCCCTGATGTTCAGCCCCATAAGCATGGCTATAGGAATTGTGGCAAAAGTGCCCAGCTCGCCAAAAAGTGCGAGAAACATGCTGACAATGGGGCGCTGAAGTAAGAATCCTACGTCCAGCAAAACACCTATTCCCATAAATACCAGGCAGGCAATAAGCCCGTTACTGAATGTAAACGTGTAAATAGGCTGCAACCAATTGATCTGTAAAGCGTCGAGCAGTTTTACAGGATCGGTTACCAATGGGTCCACAAACAAATTCCCCTGAGTACCATCGGGCATAAAAAGAATTCCTGCATTTATCGCCGACATTCCTAATCCCATGGGTATCATTAGCAAGGGCTCAAGAATACCTTTTTTTCCCAGATAAACCAGTAATAGTCCGAGCAATATCAGGCCTATCCTTGCAATCAGGATATTCGTATCCGACTGCATAAGCGTGGATATCCCCTGAAAAAGATTGATTATGCTATTCTTTTCCATAATAAAAATCAATCAGTTCGTTTGAATCCATATTTATTGGTGCATCATTCTTAATATCCTCATAGAAATGATTGACGATCTCACTGCTATTATTGATCTCATTTAATATCCGATGCATGCGGATTCTCTTGATGTTTTTAAGCCTCCTGTATTCACCCGGATAAAGGGGATCTCTTTTCTTTTTATTATCGGAAAATTTCAGAATAAAGATCAATCCTTTAATAATGAATGCAACGATAAAACCGATTATAAATGTTATCAGATACATCAGAAGGACTTTCAGTATAACTGTACTCATTATGTCCGGAATTTAATAGTGTAAAATTATATAAAATCACAGACTGATTCTTTTTATTCGAGGTATTTTCCGCAATATATTTCATTGATAAACGAAATTTAGTTAAGTTTGTGAACAATGAATGTATGTAAGTATGAATCCAAATCTTGACGCTTCAGGTAAAACACTTAATGCTGCTGAAAGAGAGTACGAAAGAGCATTGCGACCATCAAACTTCGATGCTTTTGAAGGGCAGAACAGCGTTACGGACAACCTCAAGGTATTTGTTGAGGCTGCTAAACGCAGAGGGGAAGCTTTAGACCATGTCCTTCTTCATGGTCCCCCGGGACTGGGAAAGACGACATTGTCATACATCATTGCCAATGAGCTTGGAGTAAATGTGAAAGTAACCTCAGGCCCTGTTCTGGATAAGCCCGGTGAACTGGCAGGTATCCTGACCAATCTTGAAGTAAACGACGTCCTTTTTATAGATGAAATACACCGGCTTACGCCAGTGGTGGAGGAATATCTTTATTCAGCCATGGAAGATTATAAAATCGATATTCTGATTGACTCAGGTCCTAACGCCAGAAGTATACAGATAGGACTGAATCCCTTTACCCTGATAGGCGCTACTACACGTTCCGGACTGCTTACTGCCCCCTTGCGTTCACGCTTTGGGATTCATTCCCGGTTATCCTATTATGATGCCCTGACTCTGGAAAAGATTATCAAACGCTCCGCTTCCATTTTAAAAGTGGTGATCAGCGACGAAGCCGCTTTTGAGCTCTCACGGCGCAGCAGGGGGACACCCCGTATTGCCAACCTGCTATTGAGGCGCGTTAGGGATTTTGCAGAAATAAAAGGCAACGGCACTATTGATATCGAAATTGCCCGCTATGCATTAAATGCTCTTAATGTCGACAAATACGGGCTGGATGAAATGGATAATAAAATTCTGACTACAATCATCGACAAATTTAAAGGAGGTCCTGTCGGGATAAACACAATTTCAACGGCCGTTGGGGAAGATGCAGGAACAATAGAAGAGGTGTACGAGCCTTTCCTGATACAGGAAGGATATATGATGCGCACTCCACGTGGAAGGGAGGTTACAGAGCAGGCATATAAACACCTCGGTAGAATTAAATATTCTGATCAGAAAGGACTGTTTGACTGATATCAGCTCAGTACTTGTTTTTTACCTTTAACTCATCTATCCATTTGTTATGAACTTTTACCGGTTCAAAACTCAAAAGCTTTTCAAGAAGCACAGTCTCATTGTCTTCAACCAACAGATTATTCCTGTGCTCGCTGCGAATAAATCTTTCTTTGGTAGCATTGTCAAGGAAAGCGATCAAACCATCGAAATAATGGTTAACATTTAAAAGTCCTACTGGTTTGCTAATGATTTCCAGCTGATTCCAGGTAAGTGCTTCGAACATCTCATCGAGGGTACCAAAACCACCCGGGAGCACCATGAATGCATCGGAAATTGTTGAGAGAAGAGCCTTCCTCTCGTGCATGGTTTTCACCACATGAAGTTCGGTCAGATGAGCATGAACTACTTCCTTTTCAACCAGTAATTCAGGTATAATTCCAATCACTTTTCCGTTGTTTTCAAGCACGGTATCTGCCAGTATGCCCATAATTCCTATATTGCCCGCCCCGTATACCAGTGTAATTTCTTTATAGGCCAATATTTTCCCGAGCTTTCTTGCAATATGAGCATACACAGGGTTTTCTCCTGCACTGGACCCGCAATAAATACATAACTTTTTTAACATATCTTAATTTTTAATCCTTTGTAATTTGTTTTACAATCTGATAAAACATATTGATTCCCTTTTCTATCAGGCCATCCGGAAAATCATAATACGGACTGTGAAGGGGCTGATGTTCTTCACCGGCGCCAAGTCCGAACATTGCCCCATTGTATAGGGCTGTAAATTGTCCGAAATCTTCAGACCAGGGAAAAGGATGAACGGGTTTAATCACAGCATAACCGCAACTTTTGGCGGCATCTTCAATAATAGAAACGGCATCAGTGCTATTGACAACAGGTATGAATTCGTCGGTCCATTCTATGGTTAATTGTACTTTATTTGAAAGACAGAGTTCCTGAACATATTCGAGAATTTTATCCGTCAGAACATCCATGTCGGTGACTTCAAAGCTCCTGAGGGTAGCCATCAGTATGGCATCTGAAGGAGAAACCCCGAACGCGGGTTCACCCAGCCGGGCGTGAACAATGGTAAGCATAACCATGTCAGAATAATTATCCTGGTGCTGAAGTTCCGGCAATGTTTTTATCAGTTCAGCCAGCACCGGAGCAGGACTGATCCCGTTTTCTGGATAGGCGGCATGTGCAGGAACACCCTTCAGATGGATAATCAGTCCTTTTGATGCCGAAGCAAAGACACCACTTCTCGTTATAATGCTTCCAAAAGAATAGCCCGGCAGATTATGCAGGGCAAAAACAAAATCAGGCTCAAATCTGTTTATCCGGTTATCTTTCAAAACAGAAGCAGCGCCTTGTCCGGTTTCTTCAGCCGGTTGAAAAAGCAGAATAACTTTTCCTTTTTCAGGGCGCTGACGATTCAGGAGGTCACCAAGACCGGCCAGAATGGCAGTATGTCCGTCATGGCCGCAAAGGTGTGCTATACCATTATTTCTGGATTTATAGAGCATGCTGTTGTTTTCCTGGATGGGTAAGGCATCCGTGTCAGCACGGAATAAAAGGGTTTTTCCCCTTTTTCCCCCGGAATAAATGAAAGCTATCCCGTTTCCTCCGACATGATCAATAATTTCATCAGGATGATAAGCCTGCATACATTCACGGACAACCGTGGCTGTATGAACTTCACTTCCTGATAGTTCCGGGTATACATGAAGCATCTGCCGTAATGCACGTGCCCTGATAAGGATGTTTTCCATGAAAAAAAGATAATCACAAACATAGTCATTTTATTTGATTTTGGGATAAAGTCACTCCCGTCTTGTTTTGTGATTAAGTATGATCATTATCAACTTTACAGCTTAGGAATTGCGAAATAACGGCTTACATAAATATTATCCGTAATTTTGCCTGCAAAAATCAATGATATGGACAGAACGGAATTATCGGAACTGGGGGAATTCGGTCTTATCGAGCATATTGCTTCCCGGGTGACGCTTATGAATACCTCGACCAGAAAAGGCATTGGTGATGATGCTGCTGTTATTGACAACCGTCATGCACTTACCCTGGTTTCAACAGATCTTCTGGTGGAGAATATCCATTTCGACCTGACCTATACTCCGCTGAAACATCTTGGTTATAAAGCTGCCGTGGTTAACTTTTCAGATATTTATGCCATGAACGGCATACCAAAACAAATAACCGTCGGCATTGCCGTTTCCAATAGATTCTCAGTTGAAGCTGTTGAAGAACTTTATTCAGGGATCAGGCTGGCCTGTGAAAAGTATCATGTTGACCTGGTTGGTGGAGATACCACTTCAAGTCCTGGCGGACTGTTTATATCCGTAACTGTGATCGGGGAAGCAAACGGTGACGAAGTAGTTTACCGCAACGGAGCTAAAGAAAACGACCTGATATGTGTAAGCGGTGACCTGGGTGCTGCATATGCAGGACTTTTAATCCTTGAAAGAGAAAAGGAAGTCTATAAAACCAATCCTGATTTCCAGCCTGACCTGGCAGGTAATGAATATATTCTGGAACGCCAGCTCAAACCGGAAGCACAAAAGAATATCATTCTGGCCCTGAAGAAAAACAAAATTAAACCAACGGCAATGATTGATATTTCCGATGGACTGGCTTCAGAGATACGTCATATCTGTAAACAATCTGATAAAGGTTGCCGTATTTATGACGACAAACTGCCTATAGACCAGCAGACCATTTCTGCAGTTCTTGATTTCGGCATTGATCCCTCTACCTGTGCACTCAATGGCGGTGAGGATTACGAACTTCTATTTACTATTGGTATCGGTGACTTCGAAAGAGTGAAAAAAATACCGGAGGTTCATATTATCGGACATATTACTGCCCCAACAGAAGGGCTATTCCTTATCACAGGCAAGGGAGAACAGGTTCCCATTGTTGCACAGGGATGGGATGGTTTAAAAAAGTAAACATTCATCAGACTCCCGTTGTCATTTCCATTTCTTAATCAGCGTTGTTCTTCGAAATCTGCGGGAAATTAAAATATAATCTTTCACAAACGTTTTTGGTTTAAACTTACTAATAAAGAAAATTTGAACCAATTGTAAATGCAACCGCAAAAAAAGGCTTACTTCTTTGTAAACATATCCGCCTTATTGTCGTAGTTGATCCAGTATTCACCTTTTTTCAAGGCTTTTACATCAGCCGAGCGGCCTTCTCCGTCAGTTATATAATTACCGTTTTTATCGAGGATTTCGTATACCGTATAATCACTGAAATCAATTTTATCCTTCACTTTATATTCCAGTATTTTAACTTCTCTTTTCGAGGAACGCAGTTTTACTTCTTTTGAATATACCTCTAAGCCCTTACTATCAGTCATCTTTAATCTGAAAATGTTGGTACCGGAAGTTGGTGTAACCTCAAAAAGATATTCTCCGGGTTTGTCCGTTTCAGAAGGGTTAACCTCCCCGCTTTTCATCCATCTTCTCCACCTGTACTGTTCTATCTCAAACGGCCCGGTGCCCGGCTCTCCCTTTATTTTCCATATCAGCTGATTCTTTTTATTAATTTCAACCGAAACAAATTTGACACTTGAAGATGATTTTATAACTTCCGGATTGATAATTACCGGTTCACAACCGGCCTCATGAGTGATTATGATTTTAACAGCATCGCCGGGATTTAAGCCCAACAGCGAAAAATCAATTTCAAAAGCATTGGAATATATTTCAGTTTTAGACGGTTTATTGTTTACAGTAACTCCCTTTACACAATAATGATCACTCGTCAGAGATGGGTTTTTGACATATAAATTTTGACCGTTATATGTCCCCTCCAGTAACGTTTCCTGAGATTTAAGCAGGGGAATACAGATAATAACAGAAAACAGTATGCTGAAAAATAGTTTCATGATCAGATATTCGCAGGACAAAGATATATTTTTTAGGAAAAAAGCTGAAAATTATTTACTGCTTTTATTTAACCATTCCTGACGGTATAAGCTTCTCAGCTTTTTATATTTCAGGTACTTTTCGTAAGCGCAGTTTTTACAGATGATATATCCATAACGTCCGTCAAGGAAACCCAGATTTATAAAATACTGCCTCAAAAAAGCGGCTACTGGGCTGAGCCACACTAAAAACAGAGCATTTTTCTGCTTCCGCTGATAATATGCTTTGGCGGCAATACTGCTGAATTTATGGATCTGTTTCTGATGATCTTCTACCGAGTAATAAGAGTAATGGAGAATGTCGCCATCAAGACGGCTAATGGTGCTGCTTGGATTCATGATGAATTTATCGTGAGGATTTATTCCGCCCCATTGTCCTTTCCGGCTGTCCCATAAACGAAGCTTTCTGTCAGGATACCAGCCGCTATGTCTTACCCACGTTCCGCAATAATTCGTTAGTCTATTCATTTCATAACCGTCATATTTCCATGAAGCTTTGGCGGCCTTCACAGATGTGGCAAGTTCTTCCGAGAGGCATTCATCTGCATCGAGTGATAAAATATGGGGATATAAAGCCTGAGTAATGGCATAATTCTTTTGCTCAATATGCCCGTCAAAAAAATGTTCTATCACCCTGGCGCCTCCGGCCAATGCAATTTCCCTTGTTTTATCCGTGGAATAAGAATCAACAACAACGGTATCATCGGCAACTTCCCTGACAGAATCTATACACCTGCCTATATTCTGCTCTTCGTTAAAGGTGATAATGACTACCGAAAGTTTTATCATGTTTCTTTATCCGTTCACGAATGGGTTGTTTTCTTTTTCATACCCTATTTCTGTCGTTGGGCCATGCCCGGGATATACTGTAAAATCATCACCCAGGGTATAAAGTTTGTTTCGGATGCTGTCTTCCAGTAATTTGAAATCCCCTGTCGGGAAATCAGTACGGCCGATACTCCCGGCAAAAAGTACATCACCAACAATAACGAATTTTTGTTCTTTATTCACAAAACATACACTGCCGCTGGCATGACCCGGAGTGTAAATAACTTCAAGAGAGGAATTCCCGAACCGGATCACATCACCTTCCTGAATAAATGTATCGGGTATGATTATCCTGCTCATCCTGAACCCGAAGGTTGTTCCTATGCTTTGTGATTTTTCGATAAAAGGAACCGCTTTTTCATGAATTTCAGGAGGAATTTTATAAGTATCTGTCACGTAAACCATTCCGGCAAAATGATCAATATGACAATGGGTATATACCTGTCTGACAGGTATCAGCTTTTCTCTTTCTATAAATTCTGAAAGTTCAGCATTTTCTTCTTCACCGTAACATCCGGCATCAATAATCACACATTCACGTGTCTCATCATAAAGCAGGTAAGTATTGACATCGAATGGGTTAAATGTAAATTTTTTAATAGTGATCATAGGTTTGAAATCATAATGAACGGACAAAGTTATAATTTATTCAGGAAAATGCCCGGAAAATTGTAATTTAGCATTTATTTTAAAGGGCTGTGAAGCATAAGGTTATTCATACAGTTACCATAAAATCAGAACAGCAGATAAGGGTATTTTTTATTCTGGCCCTGATTATTCCCCTGTTTGCCGGAGCACAGTTCTATAATGGGTCAAATATGTCTTTCGGTAAAAACAGGGTTCAGTTTAAGGACTTTTTCTGGACATATTTTCGTTTTGACCGCTTCGATACCTATTTTTACCTCGAAGGTAAACCGCTGGCATTGTTTACGGCCGGATATGCCGAAAAACAGATTAAAGCAATAGAGGATCGCCTGGATTTTCAGCTTGAAGATAAAATACAATTCATTATTTTCAACAAAAAGACTGATTTCAGGCAAACCAACCTGGGCTTACTCACCGGCGAACAGTATAATACCGGAGGGGTCACCCGCATCATTGGAACGAAGGTCTTTCTTTATTTTGACGGTACATATCAAAATTTTGAAAAGCAGATCAGGGCTGGAATTGCAGAAGTCATTTTCAACCAGATTATTTATGGCACATCGTTTTTATCCAATCTGAAAAACGAGGCTCTTCTATCGCTTCCCGACTGGTATCAAGAGGGATTACTCGCTTATCTCTCAGACGGATGGAACACCGATGTGGATAATCGCAACCGGGATGCTTTCTTTGAAAACCGTTTTAAAAAATTTAATAAACTCTCAGGCGAAGACGCTGTGCTTGCAGGACATTCCTTCTGGAATTATATTGCTGATAAATACGGGGAAACGGTCATTCCCAATATTATTTATCTCACCCGGATAAGTAAGAGCGTTGAACGTGGATTCATGTATGTCCTCGGCAAACCGCTAAAAGAACTTATTGAAGACTGGCACGCTTATTATGACGATAAATACCGGCCATTGCAGAAAGACGGAATGTACAGTACCGACAATGTGGTCATTAAAAACCCCGGAAGGGGCGTTGTGTATGACAGGTTGAGATTAAGCCCCGATGGGGAAAACATAGCTTTTGTCACCAACGATATGGGGCAATATAAAGTGTGGATCAAAAACCTGAAAACAAATAAAAAGAAAATGATCAGAAAAGGAGGACATAAGCTGAACGAAAATGTCGACCTTTCTTACCCTCTCATCGCCTGGCATCCGTCTGGAAAGCTGCTTTCGGTTATACTGGAAGCAAAAGGAAAAACCATACTCTACTTTTATACTCTTGACGATAAAAAATTCGATAAACGATTTATCTATCACTTTGAAAAAATTCTCGATTTCTCTTATTCTCAGAATGGTAAACTATTTGCCGTTTCTGCTGTAAAAAAAGGACAAACGGATATATATGTATATAACATAGCCGCCAACTCAATCGAACAGCTTACCAACGATATTTATGATGATCTGAATCCGCGATTCATTAACAACTCAAAAGCAATAGTTTTCAGCTCGGACAGAACCAGCGACACCCTGAAAAACGAAGGATTTACTCCGAATAAAGAAATGTCACATAAATACGATGTTTATGTTTATAATTATGCAAGAAAATCAAACGTACTTCAAAACCTTTCACAGACTGCTGATGCCAACGAAATCCTTCCGATGCAGTATGAAAACGGGTACATAACATATCTTGGTGACGGCAATGGCGTATATAACAGGTATATGGCCAAGATCGACAGTACCATAAGTTTTATTGATACGGCAACACATTACCGGTATTATTCTTCCTCCTTTCCGGTCACCGATAAATCATTTAATATTCTTGATCAGGACATTAATACCAAATGCAGGAAAGCAGCTGAGGTTGTTTTTTACCGTAATCATTATCATTTATTTGTAAATGGTATGGTGCCTGCTGCAGAAATAACAAAACTTAAGCTGACCAATACATCCTTTATTGATCATCTGCTGATGAAAAATATTCCGAAGAAAAACGATTCTTTGGTTTCTGGCTTCGGTCTGACAACACATAAACGTCTTTACAATGTCCGTTTAAGCGATATTGCTAATGAAAAAGATTCCAATAAAATAGATGTCAATAATTATACTTTCGGAAAGCAGGCGTTCATTCAGATTGGTAATTCGGAAGGAGCTTCTGACACATTGAGATCAGGCAATAGCACCTATATTATGCCCAAACAACGTAATTATGACGTAGAATATTCTGTGAATAACATGGTCAGCCAGGTTGATTTCAGCTATCTGAATACCAGCTACCAGCCTTTTAGCGGGGGGTATTCGCCAGTTTATCTGAACCCCGGGTTAAATGCACTGTTTATGGTCGGAATTACCGACCTGATGGAAGACTATAGAATTACAGGAGGTTTCCGCTTTTCAATAGACCTGAACAATACCGAATATCTGATCAGCTACGCCAACCTGAAAAGACGGCTTGATAAAGAAATTACGTATCACCGTACGGTATTGAAAAGCTTCGATGATTACTCAGGAGTTGCGATGAAACAGTACAGCAATGAGTTGATGTATATGTTAAAATGGCCCTTCAGTGAAGTTTTTGCCCTGAAAGGGACTCTTACTTACAAAAACGATGAGCTTGTCTTTGGCTCTACCGATATCATATCCCTTAAAAGCAAAAATATTATGAGCCATTGGGGCGGTATTAAAGCTGAATTGGTGTATGATGCCACTAGAAGCACCGGCCTTAACCTGTATAACGGGCTCCGATATAAAATATTCGGAGAATATTATCAGAAAGTTGAGAAGGAAACCAAAAATCTGATTGTTTTGGGAGCCGATTTCAGGTATTATCAGAAAATCCACCGCTCATTTATCTGGGCAAACCGCCTGGCTATGAGCACTTCCTTTGGCGGCAATAAACTGATTTACTATCTTGGCGGAGTGGATAACTGGCTGTTTCCCAAATTTAATATGGATATCCCTGTCGACAACAAAATGAACTACGCTTATCAGACACTGGCTACAAATTTGAGGGGATTCACTCAGAATATACGTAACGGAAACAACTTTGTTGTCCTCAACAGTGAGTTGCGCATGCCTTTGTTCCGCTACCTCCTGAACCGCCCGATTAAATCGGAAATACTGAACAGCTTTCAGATTGTGGCTTTTGGTGATGTTGGTTCAGCCTGGAAAGGCTGGAATCCATATTCTGACGAAAACACCCTGATTAAAAAAGTGATTGCCAGAAACTCTCTGGTAGTTACTGTAATACGGCAGATAGATCCTATTGTTGGAGGTTTCGGCTTTGGGTTGAGAGCTAAATTGCTGGGGTACTTCGTCAGGGCCGACTGGGCCTGGGGTGTCGAAAGCATGAGTATTCAGCCGATGCAGTTTTATCTTTCTCTTAACCTTGATTTTTAATCATATCTTTTATTATCAGTTTATAATGGATTTAACAATAGTCTTATGGAAATAACAACAATAATAATTCTTATTTTGATCGGATTGCTGGCCGGTTTTTTCGGAGGGCTTGTAGGACTGGGGGGGGGTATTATTATGATACCGGCGATGGTTTACTTTTTACATATGTCACAGCATGAAGCTCAGGGAACCAGCCTTGCTGTCATGCTGCCACCTGTCGGAATAATGGCTGTTTACAATTATTACAAAGCAGGAGCTGTTAATCTGAAATTTGCTATGGTCATAGCAGCACTTTTTGTTATCGGAGGGTACTTTGGTTCTATGATTGCCGTTAAAATTGAGACCAATCTGCTGAAAAAACTTTTCGGGGCTTTTATAATAATTATGGGACTAAAGATGTTAATAGGAAAATGAACCCGCCATGATAAAAAAACATATCCCCAATACCATCACCTGTCTTAACCTGTTTTCTGGATGTATTGCTCTTGTCGCAGCTTTTAGCGATCATCTTGCAATTGCGGCAATTTTTATAGGGGTAGCCGCAGTATTCGACTTCTTCGACGGATTGTCGGCACGGCTGTTTAACGTGAAATCGGGAATTGGTAAAGAACTTGATTCGCTGGCTGATGTAGTTTCTTTCGGGGTAGTACCCGGTGTTATCATCTTTAAGCTTTTACAACATAATGCAGGTAGTTTTCAGCCCGTTATTTTAGGATACGGAGTGCTTTCATATATTGCATTTCTTATCCCGGTTTTTTCTGCTCTCCGCCTTGCCAAATTCAATCTTGATGAACGCCAGACGGATTCTTTCATCGGAGTCCCTACCCCTGCAAATGCTATGCTCATCGGTTCCCTGCCATTAATATTATGGCAGATGGGCTGCGCCTGCTCCGGTGTTTTTTTACATATAAAACATCTGATCAACAGTCCTTACTTTTTAATTTCTTTAACCATCGTAATGTCGCTCCTGCTCGTTTCTGAAATTCCTTTGTTTGCCATGAAATTCAAAAGCTTAAAGTGGAAAGACAATAAAATCCGTTTTATCTTTCTGGGTATTTCACTGGCCCTGTTGATCATCTTTCTGTTCATCGCAATACCTTTAATTATCTTCCTGTATATTCTGATGTCGATTCTCAGCATGAAAAGGGAAAAAGAGGTTCAATAAATTCTTAACTTTGCATTATTAATCCTGATCTCATGCCCGGAAAATTGCTGGCTACCATAAACTCCCCTGACGACCTGAAAAGGCTGAGCTATGAGGAGCTGAATACTTTATGTGCCGAGATCAGACAGTATATCATTGATGTCATCTGCACCAACCCGGGTCATTTCGGTGCCAGCCTTGGTACGGTTGAGCTGACAGTTGCGTTACATTATGTTTTCGATACACCTTATGATAAACTGGTCTGGGACGTCGGGCATCAGGCATATGCCCACAAGATCATCACAGGGAGAAGGAAAGCTTTCAGGACAAACAGGACATATAAAGGGTTAAGCGGATATCCACGTATGGATGAAAGCGAATACGATGCATTCGGTGTCGGGCATTCCTCCACATCTATTTCAGCCGTTCTCGGTATGGCTGTTGCTGCCCTGCAGATGAATGAGAAAAACAGGCAACATATCGCAGTGATAGGTGATGGTGCCATGACCGGCGGAATGGCTTTTGAGGCGCTGAATCATGCCGGAGCTACGAATACCAATATGATCATCATTTTAAATGATAATGGTATAGCCATCGACAAAAATGTTGGAGCACTTAAAGATTATCTTACTGATGTGGTAGCCTCTGCTACCTATAACCGCTTCAAGAATAAATTGTGGGAGATGCTCGGTGGAAAAACAGGGAAACCAAGTTATTCCAGAACTTTTCTTAAAAAAATCGGGAACACGATCAAATCTTCTGTCCTTGGTAAAAGTAACTTCTTTGAATCCTTTAACTTCCGCTACTTTGGTCCAGTTGACGGACATGACCTCAAACGCCTGATCAAGGTATTAAAAGATCTGAAGCAAATTCCTGGTCCGAAGATATTACATTGTGTTACTGTTAAAGGCAAGGGCTTTGAACCGGCCGAACGCGAACAAACCATTTTTCATGCTCCCGGTGTGTTCGATAAAAAAACAGGCGACCTGATAGAAATTGACGGTAACGGTGACCTGCCTCCGAAATATCAGACCGTATTCGGAAAAACCATGATCGAACTGGCCGAACTGAACGATAAAATTGTTGCCGTCACTCCCGCTATGGCTTCCGGTTGCTCTCTGGATCTGATGATGAGCGTAATGCCTGAACGGGTTTTTGATGTTGGCATTGCTGAACAGCATGCCGTTACTTTTTCTGCAGGGATGGCTGTGGAAGGGTTAATCCCTTTCTGCAACATCTATTCTTCATTTATGCAAAGAGGTTATGACCAGGTGATTCATGATGTGGCATTACAAAATCTTCATGTGGTTTTCTGTCTCGATCGCGGCGGACTTGTAGGAGAAGACGGTCCGACACACCACGGCTCATTTGATCTGGCTTATATGCGGTCCATACCCGACATGATTATTTGCGCTCCTTTGAACGAAATAGAGCTTCGCAATATGATGTTCACCGCCCAGCTGACTTCGACCAACTCCCCTATTACCATCAGATATCCCCGGGGCAGGGCAACTACAACAGACTGGAAACAACCCTTTAAAATCATTTACATCGGTAAAGGAAGAAAATTGAAAGAAGGAAAAGATATGTCTATTATTACCATTGGACATGTCGGAAATTTTGCACTCGAAGCCTGCCGGCAACTTATGGAGGACGGAATTGATGCCGCTGTGTATGATATGCGTTTTCTTAAACCCATCGATGAAAAATTACTGCATGAAGCACTTGCCAATTCAAAAAAAATCATCACCGTTGAAGACGGCACAGTCATTGGCGGTCTTGGAACTGCTGTTCAGGAATTTATCTCACAATATGAATATTGTGCAAAACTCGTCAAATTGGGAATCCCCGACAAATTCATAGAACAGGGAACACCGGGAGAACTTTACGCAGAGTGCGGGTATGATACCGATGGTATTATAAAGACAGCAAAAGAATTACATGCTGTATAACCCATGATCATGGGGTTTTTATTATATTTTACTTATATCTATATCAAATACAGGTTTTTCCTGCGTACTGCAATGCAATACACACTGGTCGCAAACGGAAAGTTCACCTCTCAGGCGTTTTTTAACCATATCATCTATACGAACCCTGAGTGGTTCGATGCTAATCCTGTTAACAACTTCGGCAGCGAAGGCATACATTAAAAGAAGTCTGGCATTATCCTCTCCTATGCCCCTCGAACGAAGGTAAAACAAGGCATCGGCATCAAGTTGTCCGATAGTAGCTCCATGACTGCATTTGACATCATCAGCGTATATTTCGAGAAACGGTTTGGTATTCACACTGGATTTATCGGTCAGAAGTATATTACGGTTGCTTTGATAGGCATTGGTGTGCTGTGCATCTTTCCTGACCATGACGTGACCATTGAACACCGCCCTGGCATAGTCATCCAGGATGCCCTTAAACGTCTCCCGGCTCGTGCAGTTAGGGGAAGCATGGTCAATGTAAATCTGATTGTCAATATGCTGGTTTTTATCAACGAGATAAAGTCCGTTTACTTCAACTTCACAACCCTGTCCTTCTAAAAGAACATTAATGTCATTACGAATAAGTCCTCCGTTAAGGGTAATTGAGTGTGTAATCAGACGGCTGTTTGCCTGCAGAGTAAAAAAAGAAGAATTAATTAGCGACGTGCGGTTATTTAGATTTTGCATCTTATAATGTTCAACCGATGCATTTTCACCGATGATAAATTCCGTAACAGAATTAGCAAATCCGGCTTCGTTATTATAAGAATCTTCACATTGGACAATGATCACTTTACTGTTCTTCCCAACGACAAAGAGGTTCCTGGTTTGCATGAATATTTCCCTGTCATGACGGATAACGTTGATCATCTGAATAGGTATCCTGACCTCCGTATTATCGGGGACAAAGATATATATGCCATCGGCAGCAAAAGCTGTGTTTAATGCAACAAAACCATTTTTCTCAATAGATGCATATTTTGAGAAATACTTTCCTGAAATTTCCGGAAATTGCTTCAATGCTTCCCCGAAACTCCCCATGATCACTCCGTCTTCATTGGTGTAAATACGTTTCTGCCCGGGCGCATACCAACCGTTAAGCAAGGCTATCAGCTGTGTCCTGAAATAAGGAATATTGCATTGAAACACATCGTGTGACGAATCGCTTTTAACCGGCGCAAAATAATAATTGTAATCGAGAGAAAGCACTTCAGTAACATTCGTATTTCTCCATTCCTCAAGTTTTTGCGTGGGAAACCCGATGTGTGCAAAATTCTCTATGGCTTTATCCCTTATTTCTTTTATTTCCGGTGTATCATTTGCATTAATGTTTTTACGGTAAAGAGCATAAAATTTCAGCATTTTTTCTTTCAAGCCGTCCATCTGAATCTGCGTTTCCATAGTTAATAACATTAATGGTTTAAACCTCTTCAGGTCTGATCCACTCGTATCCTTTTTCTTCGAGTTCGAGAGCAAGTTCCTTCCCCCCCGATTTAACTATTTTCCCATTAAAAAGAACATGTACAAAATCGGGAACCACATAATCCAGTAACCTCTGGTAATGGGTTATCATAATGAATGCATTGTTCCTGGTACGGAGTTTGTTTACTCCGTTGGCAACGATCCTCAGTGCGTCAATATCGAGCCCCGAATCTGTCTCATCGAGAATAGCCAGAGTAGGATCAAGCATTGCCATCTGGAATATCTCGTTTTTCTTTTTTTCTCCTCCTGAAAATCCTTCATTAACGGATCGGTTGGTCAGATCCGACTGGATTTCTACGAGTTTTTTCTTTTCCTCCATCAGTTCCAGGAATTCTGCCCCCGAAAGAGGTTCCATCCCTTTGTATTTGCGGTGCTCATTGACAGCAGTACGCATAAAGTTGGTCATACTTACACCCGGGATCTCAACAGGATACTGAAAGCTCAGAAAAATTCCTTCTCTTGCCCTGATCTCGGCAGGCATCTGTGTCAAATCTTTTCCCTTATATAGAATTTCCCCTTTGGTTATTTCAAAAACTTCCCTGCCGGCAATAACAGATGCAAGGGTGCTCTTTCCTGTTCCGTTTGGGCCCATGATAGCATGTACTTCACCCGGTTTTACTTCCAGAGAGATCCCTTTCAATATTTCCTTCCCATGTATATTTACATGTAAATTTTTTATTTTTAACATATATTATCAATAGTTTAAATTCATAAAAATCAACCTACACTACCTTCCAGACTTATAGCAAGCAGCTTCTGAGCTTCAACGGCAAATTCCATGGGAAGTTTTTTAAGCACTTCGCGTGCATATCCATTGACAATAAGACCAATAGCACTTTCTGTTCCTATTCCTCTCTGCTGGCAATAAAAGAGCTGATCTTCCGATATTTTTGATGTGGTAGCTTCGTGTTCAACAATTGATGACTTATTTTCCACCCGTATATAAGGATAGGTGTGAGCACCACATTTATCACCCATCAGAAGCGAATCACACTGGGAATAGTTTCTCGAGTTGAGTGCATTTTTATTGATCCTTACCAGTCCACGGTAGCTGTTATTACTTTTCCCTGCTGAAATTCCCTTGGATATTATTGTGCTTTTGGTGTTCTTGCCAAGGTGAATCATTTTGGTCCCGGTGTCAGCCTGCTGATGGTTATTGGTTACTGCAACGGAATAAAATTCACCGACAGAAAAGTCACCCAAAAGTATACAACTCGGGTATTTCCAGGTGATGGCTGAACCTGTCTCAACCTGCGTCCAGGAAATCTTTGCATGGCTGCCCTTGCAAATTCCTCTTTTGGTGACGAAATTATATATACCCCCCTTCCCTTCCTTATCCCCAGGGTACCAGTTCTGTACAGTAGAGTATTTCACTTCAGCATCTTTTAAAGCAACAATTTCCACAACAGCTGCATGCAGTTGGTTTTCGTCGCGCATGGGTGCTGTGCATCCTTCCATATAGCTGACATAACTCCCTTCATCAGCAATGATGAGCGTACGTTCAAACTGGCCTGTATTGGCCGCATTGATACGAAAATATGTCGATAATTCCACCGGGCATTTCACCCCCTTGGGAATATAACAAAACGAGCCATCTGTAAATACAGCAGAGTTAAGGGATGCAAAAAAATTATCACCATAAGGGACTACAGAACCCAGGTATTCTTTCACCAGATCAGGATGTTTCTGCACAGCTTCGCTGAAAGAACAGAAAATAATCCCGGATTTTGAAAGTGTTTCACTAAATGTTGTCTTTACGGAAACACTGTCGAAAACGGCATCAACGGCGACACCTGAAAGTTTTTTCTGTTCTTCGAGCGAAATTCCCAGTTTTTCAAATGTCTTTACAAGGTCAGGGTCTACTTCATCCATACTGCTTAATTCTTTCTTTTTTCTGGGAGCAGCATAATAACTGATACTCTGATAATCGATTGATGGGTGATGAATGTGAGCCCATGTTGGCTCAGTCATTTCCATCCATTTACGATATGCCTTCAACCGGAAATCAAGTAAAAAAACAGGTTCGTTCTTTTTTAATGAAATCAGCCGGATGACATCTTCATTCAAGCCCGCCTGAATAACATCCATTTCAATGTCACTGGTGAAACCCCATTTATATTCGCCCTGAGTAACTTTTTCTATAATATGTTCATTATCGTTCTGCATAAAACCGCTAAAATCTTATTTAGATTAATTAAATACAAAATTAATTAATTGCCACATATAATTAACAAAACATCCCCCGAAAGGTTTATTTATTCCCCAGCTTGAACATCAGTCGCTTTAACTCTATTTCGCTTGCTTTTGCAGCATATTGCAGGTTTAGCAAAAGATATGCGTTATTTTCATAGGTCGCCTGGGCTGTTTTAACGTCAAGAATAGTTGATTGATTTAACCTGAATTTTTCTACTGTAAGATTGACTAATTTGCCGGATAGTTCTTTATTGTTGAGTTGGGATTCCAGCTGTATCAGCGCATTTTTATAGGACATTACTGTTCTTAAGGCATCAGATGTAAGGGATTGTAAAAGTTTCTCCTTTTGAAGTCTGGCGTTACTGACATTATAAACAGCCGTTTTATGCTGGTTATTATAGACATTCCCGTTGTAGATCGGAATGTAAAGCGATAAGCCGACAACTGGGCCGTAATTTTGATTGTAAACCGTTAGCCCTGCATCACTTTTAGTCAGATTGAAATTATACCCGGCATTCAGTTTTAAGGAAGGATAGCGTTGTGCAGCAATTTCTTTGGCTGCCTGTTCACTGATCCTTACCTGCTGTTCAGCCGATAAATACTGAGGGTTGTTCATTAAAAAGCGATAAACGCTATCGGCAACAATAGTTTGGTCTACAATTATACTGTCAGAAATATTATATGAAAAGTACTTTTTAACATTTATCATTTCCAGTAAATCCGTTTTGGCCTGATCAACGATCAATTGCTGTGATCTTCGGTTTTGCTCAGCAGTACTCACATCTATCTGTGCCTGCAACATATCTGCTTCGTTCGCCATCCCGGCCTTTTTTCTTTCGTTGACAATATCCAGTTTTTTATTTGAAACATCCAGCGAATTTATAATAACCTTCAGATAACCGTCCTGCCTGACAACATCATAATATTTCATCATAACGCCGGCAATAGTGTTCTGTATCTGCAGGTTCAGGTTGAGTTCGCTTTGTTTTTGAAGGCAGTTTAAACGTTCTTTTGTAGCTATTATTTTTAAGCCGTTAAATAGTGTCATGCCTGCGACAATCCCTGTGGTAAGGTTATTCGATTTGGAATTATTCCTTTTTATTTCTGCACCTGAATTAAGCTTCTGGTCTACATTGGTGAAGGATTCATTATCGCCGGCAGTGATATTCACCGAAGGCAATCCACCTGCCATGCCAATCTTATTATTGATCTTATCAATCATGGCATTGTTACCGGCAATCTGGATATCAAAATTGTTTTTCAGAGCCGAGTCCACAGAGTTTTGCAGTGAAAGGTTAATCTGCGCCTTTATTACAAGTGGCAACAACAAAATGATCTGAATAATAAATGTTTTTATCATGATATTTTCTTTTATGCTGTATTCTGATTTTCAATTCCTGTATGCCTATTCTTGCTGGTAATATAGGTGTACACGGCAGGAATGACAAAAAGTGTGAGTATCAGTGAAAACATGATACCTCCAACAATAACTATTCCGAGCGGTATTCTGCTGGTCGCTGAAGAACCAAGACTAAGAGCTATTGGCAGAGCCCCGAGTGAAGTGGCAAGGCTGGTCATCAGAATAGGCCTTAACCGTTGTGAGGCAGCTTCAATCACCGCTTTGCGAATGGGAAGACCTTTGTCCCGTTTCTGATTGGCAAATTCAACGATCAGAATTCCGTTTTTGGTGACCAGACCTATGAGAGTAATCATACCGATCTCCGAGAAAATATTAAGGGTCTGTTTAAATATCCATAAACTCAGGAATGCTCCTGCCATAGCAAGTGGTACTGTAAGCATGATGGTAAACGGGTCTCTGAAACTTTCGAACTGAGCTGCCAATATCAGATATATTAATATCAATGCCAGGATGAAAGCAAAAGCAGTATTGGAAGAACTTTCTGCAAGATCGCGTGACGGACCGCTCAGTGAGGTCTGAAAACTTTCGTCAAGCAGCTTGCCTGCAATGGCCTGCATGGCTTTTACCCCGTCACCTATCGTTTTCCCGTCGGCAAGAGATGCCGAAATGGTAGCTGCTTTAAAACGGTTGTAATGATACAGTGTCGGTGGACTTGCATTGGTACTTATATCCAGTACAGTTGTCAGCGCTATGCTTTCACCTTTTGCATTCCTGACATAGAGCTTAGTAATATCCGCCGGTTTCTGCCTGTCTTTCATAGCCACCTGGCTCATCACCTGGTATTGTTTGCCGTTCATAATGAAATAGGCCACACGTCTGCCGCTGAAAGCACTTTGAAGAACACCGGCGATGTCTTCAACGGTAAGTCCTAGTTCCCTGGCTTTGATACGGTTAATCGTAATATCAACCTCCGGTTTATTAAACTTCAGATTAACATCAACATTTTGAAAGGTTTTATCACTTTTTGCAGCTTCAATAAATTTAGGAATAATCCCTTTAAGCTTTTCAAAATCAAGATTCTGAATAACGAACTGCACAGGCATCGCACTTTTTGATCCTAACCCGACAGCGATAGTCTGTTCTTCCACAGGAAATATCTGGATGTTGTTGAAGCGGTTAACTTTCTTAGTCAGGTCCTTTACTATTTCACTCTGACTTCTTTTTCTCTCCGAACGAGGGACCAAACCCATTCTTGCACTGCCACCGTTGACTCCCGTTGAACTGAATCCGGGGACAACAGTAAAAACAAAATCTCTTTCGGGTATAGAATCTATCAGGTAATTACCCAGTTCATTTCCGGCTTTTATCATGTAGGGATAACCCGAACCTTCCGGACCTTTAATGGTGAACCGGATGGTGCCTTTATCTTCAATAGGTGCAATTTCACTCTGGAGGTTCTTGCCAATAACAACAATGATAGCCATACATGCCAATACTATTATCCATGCCAACCCACGTTTATTTATAAACCTTTCTATCAGGTTTTTATATCCGCTTTCCATTCCGTTAAAAAAGGGTTCGGTTTTTTCATAAAACCATCCCTGACGGGGATTTTTTCTGTTCAGATACACATTTAAAACCGGCGTAATTGTCAGCGATACAAAAGCAGACACCAATACGGCAAGAGCAACAACGATTCCGAACTCACGGAACAGACTGCCGACAAACCCCTTTAGAAAAATTACAGGAATAAAAACGATCGCAAGTGTAATGGACGTTGAAAGGACAGCAAAAAATATTTCCTTGCTTCCCTCCAGGGCAGCTTTTCTGATAGGCATGCCATTTTCAAATTTGCGAAAAATGTTTTCCGTCACTACAATTCCATCGTCAACAACAAGCCCGGTCGCAAGGACAATACCAAGTAACGTCAGGATGTTGATTGAAAATCCAGCAACATACATAATGAAAAACGTGGCTATCAGCGATATGGGTATGTCTATCAATGGACGTATGGCAATAAGCCAGTTCCTGAAAAACACGAAGATTACCAGAATCACAAGCAGGAAAGCAATCAATAATGTATCTTCAACTTCAGTAATGGACCTTCTGACGTTTCGCGTATTATCGAAAAGCACCGTGAACAGAATATCGTTCTTTTGTGATTTTTTTATTTCTGCCAGTCGCTTGTTAAATTCATCGGCTATGTTAATATAATTGGCACCCGGTTGTGGTATGATTGACAGTCCAACGGCATTTACACCATTCAGTTTCCAGCTTTGTTCATATTGTTCCGGCCCCAGCTCTACTTTTGCCACATCGCCCAGCCTTATTATTCCACTTTCATCTTCACGTAAAATCATGTCCCTGAAATCTTTTTCCGTGTTGAATCTCCCTAAAGCCTTAATCGTCAGTTCTGTTTTATTGCCATATATCTTCCCCGATGGCATTTCTACATTTTCTTTATCAAGCACACCGGTGATATCATTAAATGTGATGTTATAAGCGTTCATTTTATCCGGATCCATCCATAAACGCATACAGGGACGTTTTTGTCCGATAATATTGACTGCACTGACTTCGGGTATGGTCTGAAATTTATTCTGCAATATATTCTCGGCATAATCACTCAGTTCCATAAGACTCTTACTCGGACTTTGTATGGCCATCATAATAATAAAATCACTATTGGCATCTGACTTGGTCACCACAGGAGGAGCATCAATGTCCTGGGGAAGATTGCGGACGGCCTGACTGACTTTATCGCGTACATCATTGGCGGCGGCTTCAAGGTCTGTACCTAAATTGAATTCAACAGATATATTGCTAGTCCCGATCGAACTGGACGAAGAAATGGTCCTGATGCCGGGTATCCCGTTAATGGATTTCTCAAGAGGCTCCGTGATCTGGCTCTCAATAATATCGGCATTGGCTCCGGTATAAACTGTATTCACCGAGATCACAGGCGGGTCAATGGCCGGATATTCCCTCACCCCCAGAAAGGTGAACCCAATGATACCAAACAATATGATTGTCAGGTTCATAACAGTGGCTAACACAGGTCTTTTTAGTGACAGCTCTGAAATATTCATGTTTTTTGAATTAGATAGTGTTCAGTAAGTTTATTATTTTGTGTCACCAATTTTTCTCACTTTTTTTATTTTAACAGCTGCATCAGGCCTGACAAACAACACCCCGCTGACAACAACACTGTCACCCTGCTCGACACCTTTTTTTATCTCAACCACATTTGTTGTCCTTACTCCTGTTTCTACATTTTTAAACACGGCTTTTCCCTTTTTTATCAGGATGACCTGGTTTGAAACAGCATCAGGAATAATAGAGTTGCTTGGGACGACAATACCTTTTTGTTTTTCATTGAAGACCACTTTCACAAAGGCCCCCGGGTTAAGTTTTGAATTTTTTAGAATCGCCCTGACCATTAAATTTCTTGTTGAGGTATTGATCTGTGGTTCAACGGCAAGAATTACTGCGGTAAGAAATTCATTATCATCTCCGGCCTGAACATTGATCTGTTTTCCCTTATATACCAGATAGGAATATTGTTCAGGAACTGTAAAATCAACCTTGAGCTGTTCAGTTTGCTGTAACGTGCAGATAACTGTTTGCGTTGTAATATAGGCTCCCGGACTTACCATGCGTAACCCAAGCTCTCCTGAAAACGGCGCTTTGATGATGGTTTTATCAATCTGGGCGTTCAGTACTTTCAGACCGGATTTCAGACTGATGACCTGTGTTAAAGCAGCATCGTATTCAGACTGATTAACTCCATTGACAGCCAGAAGTGATTTTAATCGCACTTCCGTTTTCTGTGCTAGTTCAAGCTGGTTCTGCAATTGTTCTGACTGTGCCTGCAGGTCAGCATCGTTGATCCTTGCCAGTACGGTTCCTTCCTTTACCTTTGCACCATCGGGAATATTTAAATATACAAGGCGACCACTCACTTCCGGATGCAGTTCCACCATTTCGTTCGATAATACGGTGCCATTGACTTCTATGTCGTTACTGAATTCCTCCGGAGTAGCGATGATGACATCTACCCCTGCAGGAGGCTTTTCTTTGCTATTGGTTTTACTTTCCTTTGATTTACATGATACTACTGCTACGGCAGCAAGTATCAGCAGAGGTAAGAATATTTTTTTCATAGTGTGTTGGTATACTTATTTAAACTGAGTTTTATTTTATTCAATGTTTTATATAACCAGGTTCTTTCGTCATCAGTAAGACCGTCAAGGGCTTCTTCGGTCACCTCCTCAATTGCTGTTTTAATATAAGGTAATTGTTGCTTTGCTTTTTCGGTAAGCGTCAGAGAATATTTTCTCCTGTCGGCAGGGTTTTTTGTCCTTTCAACATATCCGTTACCGGATAAATAATCGATGATCCTTACCACGAGAACTTTGTCTGTCTTTAATCTTGCGGCAAGCTCGTTCTGTGTCAGCTCACCTCCTGATTTCTCTATCTGTATCAGCGCATAATATGATCTTTTCAGGTCGGTATGATATAGTTTTTTGTTCAGTTCAGCAAGATACAACCGCCCTAAATGCGAAAAAATCCTCCCTAATGGCTCTTCTTCGTTTTCTCTGCTTTTCATAAGATGATGAATATTTCAGCAAAATTAGTAATAACTGTTAATAGTTAACAATATTAACTAATATTTTCTCAGGAATAAAGTTCGAGATATTCATATCCATTACCGGTCCATTGCATAAAACGTTCAAAATCTCCGAATGATATTACCAGTGATGCGGTATTGATGCAGGGATGAAAACTGATTTTCTCCGATTTTTTCAGGTTCTTGTCAAGGTATACGTTCACATGATTTTCTTTGTCATTGATCAGACCTAAAGGAGTGACCGACCCTGGTCTTAATCCGAGAAAAGTCATCATTCGTTGCTCCGAGGCAAAGGTAATCTTCCCCTGCTTCAGTCTTTTTTCAAGATCTTTTATATCCAGCGTATAACGGCAGTCTAAAATAACAAGGTAGTGCCGGTTTCCCTTATGATTCCTGAAAAAAAGGTTTTTGCAGTGTGTGGCGTCAATGTCCTTCCAGTACTGCGATGCAATTTCTACTGTGGGTGCAGGAGGATGCTCGTAATATTCAAAAGGGATCTCAAGCTTTTCAAGAATATCATATAAATGCCTGTCACCATTCATTATACTAGGCGATTATCTGAACAGCTTTTTCAATTCTGCGGAGGCTTTCTTCTTTACCGATCATAGAAATGATCTCAAACATGTCAGGTCCCATAGCTGCACCAACGATACACAGGCGCAGGCAGTTCATCACCGCTCCTGTTCCGAGGTTATGTGTTTCAATATGCTGCATCACTGCATCATGGGCCACTTGTTTATCAAAAGGCTCAATGCTCATCAGAATTGCTCCAACTTCTTTCATGATGGCAGGTGTTTCCTCTTTCCAGCGTTTTTTCACTGTCTGTTCATCATATTTCTCAGGTGCTACAAAGAAAAAGAATGACTGATCCCAGATTTCGCTGATAAAACTGACTCTTTCCTTTATCAGCCCGATTACCTTTATCACATATTCCATTGTGGGATGGAGCATCTTAGTCGTCAGCAATGGCATGAACAAATGGGCAATTTCCTCGTTGGATTTCATACGGAGGTACTGCTGGTTGAACCATTTCGCCTTTTCCTGGTCGTACTTTGCTCCCGATTTGCTGATCCTGTCAATACTGAATGCTTCTGTCAGTTCCTGCAGGGTAAATATTTCCTTTTCTGTACCTGGATTCCACCCTAAAAAAGCCAGCATGTTAATAAATGCTTCAGGAAAATATCCGCTTTCGCGGTAACCTGACGAAACCTCACCGCTCACCGGATCGGTCCACCTTAGCGGAAACACAGGGAAGCCCAGCCTGTCTCCGTCGCGTTTGCTCAGTTTGCCGTTACCGTCAGGTTTTAATAGCAGAGGTAAATGAGCAAATTCCGGCATAGTGCTTTCCCATCCGAAACACTGATATAAAAATACATGAAGCGGTGCCGATGGGAGCCATTCCTCTCCCCTGATCACATGGGTGATTTTCATCAGGTGATCATCCACCACATTGGCAAGATGATAAGTGGGCATGCCATCCGACTTAAACAGCACCTTATCATCCATAATGGAAGTATTAACAACTACCCTGCCCCTGATCATGTCATTGACCACGATCTCTTTCTTTTCAGGCATTCTGATACGGACAACATAAGGCTGTCCGTTTTGAATCTTCCTTTTTACCTCTTCTTCACTGAGGGTGAGAGAATTTTTCAATGCATTACGGGTATGAGTGTCGTACTGAAACTGTAACTTTTTGGCTTCAAGTTCTTTTCTGAGTGCATCCAGTTCTTCGGATGTGTCGAAGGCATAATATGCCGATCCATTATCAATCAGGGTCTGAACATAGGTTACATATAGTTCTTTCCTGTCCGACTGGCGGTATGGACCGTATGGCCCCCCCATATGCACTCCTTCATCAAATCTGATACCGCACCACTCCAGCGATTCGATAATGTAATGTTCCGCTCCCGGCACATATCTTCCCTGATCGGTGTCTTCTATCCGCAGTATCATATCTCCTTTGTTCTTCTTGGCAAAAAGGTAATTATAAAGTGCTGTTCTGACTCCTCCTATATGTAAAGGGCCTGTAGGACTGGGAGCAAACCGCACACGAACTTTTCTGTTTTCCATACCATATTTTTTGCAAAGATAATCAGAAAGATGGTGTTTGAAACTGATAGGCCAAGGTCTTTATTTTCTAAAGATTTAGAACAGGGATGTAACACTGGAAGACAATTTACCTGCCGAAAAAAATATTTATCTCCCTTTTACCAGAGTATTGATGTCACTGCTTTCAAGAATATTCTTTTCAGTCTCATCCGAAACAGCATATATCATCGCTTTTCCAAGGATTTCAGTTGTCATGACGAAGCTTTCAAAATGTCTGAGAATGAAATAGAATGGTTTAAAAAACAGATATAGAAGGTTGTATAAGCGGGTTCTGGACCGGATGCCCTTCATAGGTTGGATAAATCCGGGCCTGAACATGTAAGCTTTCCGAAACGGCATGGCCAGCAAATTATTTTCTGTTTTCCCCTTAACCCTGGCCCACATCATTCTGCCTTTTTCAGAGCTGTCTGTACCGGCACCTGAAATATAGCAAAACCGAATATCATTGTTATATTTCAGGACAGTTTCGGCTACACTCATGGTCAGATAAAATGTTATTTCCCTATATTTTGTCTCCGAAAGTCCGCCAGAAGAAATGCCAAGGCAGAAAAAGCAGGTGTTATAGCCGGTAAGTTCCCCTGTGAGTGAAGAAAGGTCAAAAAGGTTTTCATGAATCACTTCTTTTAGCTTCGGATGTCTTATGTTACAGGAATGCCGGTTGATCACCAGAACATTTACTACCTCTGAATTTTCAAGACATTCAAGTAGTACACCCTTTCCGATCATGCCTGTCGAACCAAAAAGAATAGCACTTATTTTCATTTTCCATAATTTTTATGATGATTGTTTCTACACTTGTTTCAGTCCGGACAATTACAAGTCACCTCCCGTCCTGATAATGCGAATTTAGATAAAAAACTTAGCTTTACAAAAACTTCTCTGTCCCAAATATAACAAACTGAGTTATAACAATTTTTTTATTTCACCTATTCCATTTTCTCTTGAACCTGAATATGTTTTATCTGTATTAATGCACAATTCATAAAGTTTCAATGCCTTTTCCGGATATATTCCTGTATGACCTGATTTCTTATAAATCCCAAATTGTAATAACATTTCAGCCAATAATTCAAAATTCGCAGATTTAATACCATTGTATGCAAAATGCAATAAGCTTTTTCGCAAATGACCATAGGGAAGCAAACATAGTACCCCTCCCCTGCCTTATTTATTATAAATTTCCTCCAAAATCCTGATTCATAAATCCGAAATAAACAGCTTTCAATTAACAAATTCCGGTTTATAAAAAATATCAGGTCCGGAGGACTTTATAGTAAAAAGATGTAAATTTGTTAAAAATCATCAAAATATGAAAAAACTGCTGTTGATTGTCTTTGTATTAACTGAATTTACTGTATTCTCACAAACCGTTAAAGAACAGGCCGACGAATTCTTCAAACAGGGAGAGACGCATCTGTATAAAAAAGAATATAAAAAAGCCGTTGAGTTCTTTACAAAAGTGATTGACCTCGATAAAGGCGATGCCAATGCTTACGCTTTCAGGGGGCAGGCATATCATTACATGGAGAAATTCAATGAAGCCCTGGCAGATTACAACAAAGCCCTTGAACTGGAACCAAATTATGCTGATGTGTATCATCTCCGTGGTATAGTCAAAGGCGAACTGAACGACAACAAAGGAGCATGCGCCGACTGGGAAAAAGCTTATGAGCTGGGTTTGTCCGATGTTCTTGAACTGCTTGAAAAGTTTTGCAATAAATAATTATGACAATAAATATAGAATTCAGAATGTTGAATGTTCTGATTATAAGAAGTTTATTAGGAAAAATGAATATAAACCTGAGTTATTGTATATCCATACGAAGCCTGTTTTTTGACTTCTGAATTCTAAAAGAAATTTAACAACCATTTAAATATTTAATAATATGTTTGATATCAGTCACTTACATCCATTGACGGTTCATTTTCCTATTGCTTTGATTGTTACAGGCTTTTTTCTTGAGGCCCTCAGCCTGTTTTTCAACAAAAAAGAACCCTGCCTCTCACGTGCCGGTTTCTATCTGATGTTGTTGGGCACCCTCGCTGCCATTGCTGCTTATCTCACCGGTGCAATATTTACAGAAGAACTGAAAGGTAAAGCAGGTGATATGGAAGAATGGCACGAAATGTTTGCAAAATTCACCATGTTCACGATGATTGCAGTATCAGCCCTGAGAATATTTCTGATGATCAGGAAAAAAGAAAATACCGGTTTGAAATGGGTTGTTTTTGGCCTTTATTTCATTGGATTTGTGTTTGTTGGCATCACAGGTCTTCTTGGTGGAACACTTGTCTATAATTTCATCATTGGAGGCTTATAATAGTATAAATCAATTAAATATGACCATTATGAAACATGTTTATTTTGCTTTTATGTTCATTGCTTTTATGGCAGTAATGACCTCCTGTAATCAGAGCCGTACAAAAAATGCCGGAAAAACCATCGAAAACCTCAAAGCTGCTATCACTGGCGAAACCACTGCAAGCGCAAAATATGGTGCCTTTGCTGAAAAAGCCAAACTTGAAGGCTTTGAACCTATATCCAGATTATTTCTGGCTGCCTCCAAAGCCGAAAGTATTCATGCTGCCAACCACCTGAAAGTTCTGGAAGAATTCAATGTGAAAATGGATTCCATAAAACCTGAATTTGAAGTAAAAACAACGGTAGAAAACCTGAAATCAGCCATTGAGGGTGAAACTCATGAAGCTACGGTGATGTATCCTGAATTCATTAAAATTGCTGAGAAAGAAGGCGTCACCAAAGCTGTAACTTCTTTTACCTGGGCGCTGGACACTGAAAAGAAACACCGCGATTTTTATACCGCTGCCCTTGATAAGCTGAATAAAAACGATGTCAGATCAATCGCTGTGAATTATTTTGTCTGTCCCAAATGCGGGAATACATTTGAATCAACTGCAACTCCCGGCAAATGTGATTTTTGCATGACTCCCAAAGACAAGTTTATCAAGATCTAAGGTTTCATTTATTCTTTCTAAAAAGGTGCTTTCAGCACACTCTCAATCATCTTTTTATTATTATTCTGACTTGCGTGTCTGTGTATTGTTTACTTTATCTGTCGTAGAAAAGGGCTAAAACCATTTTTTCTTCTTCATATACAGAAACATCAGGGCGCTGATGACGATCATAAATATCCAGAGAAAAGGATAAAACCATCCCCAGGAGGTTTCAGGCATTTTGAGGTTCATGCCATATAGTCCCACCAGAAAAGTTAGTGGTATAAATACCGTGGCAACGACTGTAAGCCTTGTCATAATGCGATTCATGCACAGGTCGTTATTCGATAAATGCAGCTCCAGCAAACCGGCTATCATGTCACGGAACAGATCCATGGTTTGTGAGATCTGCAACAGATGATCATAAATATCACTCAGATAAGCCCTTGTGGATTCATCGATCAGCTTCAGTTCTTCTCTCAATGTTTTGCGGAGTTCATCTCTGAGCGGATAAATAAATTTTTTCAGCAGAATGAATTTTTTCTTAATGTCGAGAATTCGCTGGGAAAGATTTTCCGATGGTTTGTTGATCAGGTCATCTTCCAGATCCTCAATATCGTCATCAATATTTTCTATCACCGCATAATATTCATCTACAATTTTATCAATCAGCATGTAAAACAGATAATCCTCCTTTTTTGATCGGGCTTTGGAAGCATTTTTCCTGATTCTTTCCAATACACTGCTAAAAATATTGTTTTCCTTGTCCCTGAAACTAATCAGATAACTTTTGCCCAGCAACAGACTTATTTGTTGCATATCCGGTTTCTTTTTAATGCCGGTTTCTATGCTTTTTAAAATAATAAATATATGATCGCCTGTTTCTTCCACCTTAGGCAGATGATTCACATCCATAATATCTTCCATCACCAATGGATGAATTGCGAAATAATTGCCTATTTGCTGCTGATCGCTTATTCCGCATACATCAATCCAGTTAACCATGTCTGGCTTAAATACTTTACTTATTTCCTCCGGTGAAATATCCCTGTATTCTTCGAAACTTTCCCCGGTGAACTGGTAAAGCGAAATCATCATTTTTTGCTGATGAATGCCTGTATAAACAAGCGATCCTGGCGGAAGACCTGCTTTTACTGATGGTTTTTTATGTTCTGCTGCCATACATTGAATATTGTTCTTTAAAATTAGTCAATATTCTCTTTTGTTTTGAGTGTTTTCATCACCCCTTTTTCGTCGTACCGGGTATACAATAACAGCCCTGCAATACAGAAAAGAAGAGCTGCAACCGCGGCAATTCTTATTCCCGTTGGATTTGAAACACTTTTACCCAGCAACAGAAAAGAAGGTACCAGAAAATTTCCGAAGGCTATTCCTATTTTTTGTACAAGTCCGTTTGTTCCAAAAAACAAAGCTTCTTTATAATTACCCGTCTTTATTCCGTCCGATTCAGCAATATCAGCAACGATGGCAGGCGGAAGGATATTGAATACAGCCAGAGGTATAGCTGCCAGTGTTACCATCACATAGGCCTGTGCCATCGCAGAGATGGGAAATTTATTCAGAAAAATGATCAGTGCAAAGTCAATGATGAAAATAATAAACGCAAAGAGTATGATCATTTTTTTACCCCATTTTTTAGCCAATAAATTGATCGGAACATAAAATACAAAGCTGAGCCCCATCATGGTCAGAATAAGCATCGAAATGACCTCTTCCTTTAATTGAAGCAGCGTCATGATAAAATAATTGATTCCATCCATAATTATCGTAAGAGCAACCCAGTAGATCATGTTTCCCAGAGCAAACCTGACAAAGTCTTTATTCCTGAAAACCGATTTTATCGCATGAAGCAGTTTTTCCTTGGAAACATGGTTTTCACAATATTTTTTTTCATTGATAAACAACAGGGGCATCAGCATAGCTATAAAAGCTATGAGGGACAAAACAACAACTGCCGTCTGGAATGAGGCAACATTATTCATATGATAATGCCTGCCGATAAATTGCCTGATGATATAAACCTGGCTGCCGAGGGCATATCCGAACGCTCCTGCGATTGACATGGAGGTGGTAATATTCAGTCTTTCTTTCGGATTGTGACCCAGCTCACTAATCAGAGTATATAAGGGGTTGCCATACATGGCAACAGCAAAAAAGAAAACGCTGAGGCAAACAAATACCCATAAAGAATTGATGATATTTTCACGTGGAACTATGGGGAAAAACACTAAAAATGAGCCTATTACGAGTGGAATTAATGAAATTATCATAAACAAACGTCTTCGTCCTAACCTGGAATTTGTCCTGTCCGACAAATTCGCAATCCAGGGCTCGGCAAAAGCACTCAGTAATCTTCCCCAGGCTCCTATTATTCCAATAATGGTTGCCATTCCCAAAACTTTTCCCTGAAATATGAACGATGGAAACAATATTTCCTTTGACTCAGGTGGCATATAAAAATAAATCAAGGCATTCATGGCAGAAAAAGATGCCAGAGCCCAGCCAAATGCCCCTGAAGAATGCATGAGCATTTTCCAGAAGGGTAGCTTTTGAAGGTGATTATTGTTCACGCTAGTTTCTTTCTTTCCACAATTGGCTGAACGACTTTGCTTTAATTTCAGGCAATTCTCTTCTTGTTCCCCAACGCTTTTTTATTGCTTTTTTAACAACGAAGTTTTTTGTCGTGGCACTGAAAAAATCAATCATCCAACGGTTGAGCATTATTTTCTTCCATCCGTACATGATCCATTTCCGGTTGTTTGTGTTGTTCCCTGATTTTACCGAGAAGTAACGGTTTTTTAAAAGTAATTCATGAAGAGGTATTTTCACCGGGCATACTTCTGAACATTTTCCGCATAAAGTTGACGCAAAACTCAGGTGCTGGTATTCTTCAAAATCTTTCATATGAGGAGTTATCACTGCTCCTATCGGCCCGCTGTACGTTGTTCCGTAAGCATGCCCGCCCATGTTCCTATAAACGGGGCACCCGTTCAGGCAGGCTCCGCAACGGATACAAGACAATGCACGTCTTTGTTCTTCCTGTTCAAGTAACCGGCTTCTTCCGTTATCAATCAATACCACATACATGTCATCGGGTCCGTCAGTTTCATTTTCCAGGCGCGGACCTGTCAGTATCGTATTATATGCGGAAATTTTTTGGCCTGTGCCAAAAGTGGATAGTAAAGACCAGTATAAATCCAGATCTTCCAGCGATGGAATTATTTTTTCTATTCCTCCTATTGCAATATATAATTTTGGAAACGATACCGACATTAATGCATTCCCTTCATTTTCGGTTACACAAACTGCACCTGTATCGGCAACCATAAAATTAATGCCGGTTACACCAACATCCGCTTTTATGAATTTTTCCCTTAAAAGATCCCTGACAAACGAGGTGACCTCTTCCGGAGTACAGTTTTTATGCATCCCGAATTTTTCATGAAACAGAGCGGCAATATCTTCTTTGGATTTATGCATCACCGGTGTGATGATATGATATGGTTTTTCTCCCGCTAACTGAACGATGAATTCTCCGAGATCAGTCTCCAAAGACTCAACTTTGTGCTTTTTCATCTCCTCGTTAAACTCAATCTCCTCTGTGATCATGGATTTTGATTTAACAATGGTTCTGGCATCATGTTTCTTCAGTATTTTTATAATTTCTTCTGTAGCTTCTGCAGCATCTTTTGCCCATATTACTTTACCGCCTCTGGCAACGAGGTTGAGTTCAAAGTCGATGAGATATTTATCTAATTCACAAACAGATCTGTATTTCAAATATCCGGCACGTCTTTTTGCCAGTTCCAGCAACCGATACTGCTTCTTTGCCTCGGAAACTTGAGCATCATAACGCGAAATATTGAATTTTATCTTTCTTCTGTGTTCCTGATCAAATGGAATTATTTCCGATTTCTCTTTAAATGTTTCGTATGCGGTGGGCATTTCTGTTTAGTAATTTGATATTTTATCCACTCTGAGTTTATGCCTTCCTCCTTCAAAACCGCTGTTTAAAAATACAACAACAGCATCCAGGGCATCTTCATTTTTAATAAACCTGGCGGGTAAAGAAATGATGTTAGCATCATTATGCAGGCGCGAAAGCATGGCTATTTCAGTATTCCAACACAATGCAGCACGCACATGCCTGTATTTATTGGCTGCTATTTGTGCCCCATTACCACTCCCGCAAATAATTATTCCCCTTTCAAATTCTTTACTTTCAATTGAAAGGGCTACAGGGTGAATAATATCAGGATAATCAACACTTTTTTCAGAATCACATCCAAAATCACGGATAGAATATCCTTTTTCTATCAGCTTTTTCTTCAAAAATTCCTTTAGTTTATAACCGGCATGATCACAGCCAATCGCCAGCATTTTCGTTTTATCAAACATTGTTAATAATATATTTTATCAAAATTAATGATTATATTTTATATAGCTCTTCTTAAAGCAATTATTCACCATGAACTTTCTAGAAATACTCCATATATACTGATTATCAATAAATTATTTTATTAACATAGTTTTGTTAGCTTGAACTTTACAACATTATTATTTGTTACTATCTTTTTCTATAACATTTTTAACAAATGTTTTCATATCAAATTTCATCAGTTTAAATTGCTTAAATATCATTTTGTTTTAAGAAGATAATAACAAATAATTTACATAATTTTGATGAATATTTATCAAGAAATAAAGAATTGAACCAATTGTTAATTACCTTTTATTGAACTTAAAAACAATATATTACATACATAATAGTGGTTAGTTCATTGTTAACTATACATGAATAACTTGGTATACCTGATTTTCCTGATAAATTTATCAAATGAATTAACAGCTATATTTAATAATAATATAATTTAATATATTAAATGAATAATAACCTGAATCAAGACATACTCAAACTTAAAATAGAAAAGAACGCTGTTATTCTGGCGCATTATTACCAGTTACCGGAAATTCAGGATATCGCAGATTATGTTGGCGACAGCCTTGGTTTAGCACAAAAAGCAACGAAAACTGATGCCGATATTATTGTGTTTGCAGGAGTTCATTTCATGGCTGAAACAGCAAAGATAATCAATCCGCATAAAAAAGTGATATTACCTGATATAGATGCCGGATGCTCTCTGGCTGATTCATGTAATGCAGAAAGTTTGAGTATATTTTTGAAAGATTATCCAGATCATACAGTAATTTCTTATATCAATTGTTCAGCTGAGGTAAAATCATTATCTGATATTATCGTTACTTCAGGTAATGCAGTTAAAATAGTGGAATCTCTGCCCGAAAACGAAAAAATTGTTTTTGCACCGGATAAAAATCTGGGAGCTTACATCAATTCTGTTACAGGAAGAAAAATGGTATTATGGAATGGTACCTGCGTTATTCATGATATAATTGAAGCTGAAGAAGTGTTGAAAATAAAGATAGGACATCCCGATGCCAAAATCATTTCTCACCCGGAATGCAATGCTGCCTTACTTGAAATATCTGATTTTATCGGTTCGACAACTGCTATGATCAGTTTCATAAGAAGCGATAAATCTGAACGGTATATCATTGCAACAGAAACAGGTATTTTACATCAGATGAAAAAAGAAATGCCGCAGAAGGAATTTATTATAGTTCCTGCAGATGAAAGTTGTGCGTGTAACGATTGCAAGTACATGAAAATGAATACTATTGAAAAATTATATGACTGTCTGTTAAATGAAAAACCGGAAATTATATTAGCAGAAGATCTGATGATAAAGGCAAGGAAACCGATAATGAAAATGCTTGAAATGTCAAAAAATATGCACCTGATAAAATAAGATGAAAAAAATTGTACTCATAAGCCTGCTTACTATTTTTGGGATAAAAATATATGGCCAGAATAAAATTACACCTGACGGTTACAACATTCTATATTATTCCAATGGTAAAAAATCAAGTGAAGGAACGATGAAAAACGGGAAACCTGATGGCTACTGGATAACTTATTATGAGAACGGAATGATAAAATCGGAGGGAAACAGAAAGAACTATGAATTGGACAGTATTTGGAAATTTTATAATTCTGCTGGTAAAAAGACCATGGAAATAGCTTACAAACAAGGAAAAAAGAACGGAATAAGGAAAACTTTCGATGAAAATGAGACAATAGAAGAAAATTTTACGGAAGATATTAAGCAGGGATATACTTTCTACTATTTTCCGGAGGGGATGATAAAACAAAAGATTTATTTTAAAGACGGACTGGAGGATGGTACATCATTTGAATACGATAAAAAAGGAATTCTGAACACACTGACAGTTTATAAGAAAGGATTTGTAGTCAGTAAAGATAATATTAACAGATTTGATTACAATGGATTAAAACGTGGACTGTGGAAGGAATTCTATGAAAACGGTATGGTAAAAAACGAGTGCACTTACCTTGACGGAAAGAAAAACGGGTTTATGAAAGAATATTCTAAAGAAGGCAACCTGTCAAAAATTGAAAAATATATCAATGATGAAAAACAACTGGATGCCCCAGAGTTGAAAAACTATGAATTAAAATATGACTATTATCCTAATGGTAAAGTTAAAGTAGCCGGAAGTTATTATAATAATAAAGCTGAAGGCATCAGGAGAGAGTATTCCCAGGATGGAAAGATTGAAAAATCGTATGTTTTAAAGGATGGAAAAGTAACAGGTATGGGTATCATTGACGAAAATGGCTGGAAACAGGGAAAATGGAAAGAATATTATGATGATGGATCTCTGAAACAAGAAGGAGTATACCTGAATACCAGAAAAACAGGGGAATGGAAATTTTATTATCCCGGAGCGGGTACCCTTTTAGAACAGACAGGTACATATGATAAAAACGGGAAACCTGAAGGGGAGTGGAAATGGTTTTATGAATCCGGAAACATACGTAGAATAGAAAATTACAATGAGGGTATAGAAAATGGTATCATAGAAGAAAAAACAGACAGTGGTATGGTTGTAATCAAAGGTAATTATGTGGATGGACAGGAAGACGGGCTTTGGAAGTATCAGATAGAAGGTTACAGGGAAGAAGGAAAATACGAAGATGGTAAAAGAACAGGTAACTGGAAACATTATTACCCCAATGGTAATCTTTCGTTTGAAGGCAATTTCGATGACGGTCAGCCTAACGGCGTACACAAGTATTTTTGGGAGAATGGAAATATTAAAATGATAGGAAACTTTATTATGGGTCTAAAAGACGGAGACTGGAACAGGTATAATTCTGACGAATCCCTGATGATCACCACATTCTATAAAAACGGAAGGGAAATCAGTTATGACGGTGTAAGGTTGACCCCTAAACTCGAAGATGAATAAAATTTATAAAATGTTTAAATATTTTAAAACACTTTGTAAAAATTAAAAAAATAATTAAATCACAATTTCAAAATCCATCTGTTTTTTTGAGAGATCTACCCGTTTAACAATGATTTTTACTTTATCCCCTAATTTATAAGTTTTCCCGCTGCTGTGTCCGATAACCTGGTAATTTTCTTCGTCCAGGTAATAAAAATCGTTGTAGAGAGAGCGCAGAGGAACCATGCCTTCGCATTTATTCCCGGCAATTTCAACATAAATACCCCATTTACTGACGCCGGAAATACAACCGTCAAACTGTTGTCCTATTTTATCTTTAAGAAATTCTGCCTGCTTGTATTTGATTGAAGTTCTTTCTGCTTCAGCGGCTTTATGCTCCATTTTGGATGAATGGATGCAATATTCTTCGTACTCTGAGGCTTTAACCGAAGGCTTGCCGTCAAGATACATTTGCAACAGTCGGTGTACCATCAGATCAGGGTAACGACGAATAGGAGAGGTGAAGTGGGTATAAAAATCAAAATTAAGTCCGTAATGACCTATATTTTCGGTACTGTAACAAGCTCTTTGCATGGTTCTTACAGCGACGGTTTCGATCAGGTTTTCTTCCGCTTTTCCTTTGGAATTTTTAAAGATCTGGTTGAATGAATCTGCAAGGTTCTTCGGATTATCAATACGCATTTTATAACCCAGCTTTGTCACAAAATTCACAAACGTAGTCAGTTTTTCAGGGTTTGGCTCATCATGTATCCTGTAAACGAAGGTTTTAGGATTGTAATTTTTGGTTTTTTTACCGATGAATTCGGCCACACGTTTGTTGGCAAGCAACATAAAATCTTCAATGAGTTCGTTTGATTCTTTGATCTCTTTTACATATACATCAATTGGTTTACCTTTCTCATCAAGCTTAAATTTAACTTCCACCGTTTCAAAGTTAATGGATCCGTTCCTAAGTCGTTGATCTCTCAGATTTTTCGCCAGGCGGTTCAATACGCCTATTTCTTCTGAAAAATCACCTTTTTGCGTTTCAATGATTTGCTGTACTTCATCATAGTTAAAACGTCTGTTTGAATGAATGATCGTTTTTCCAAACCATTCTTTAATAAGTTCACTCTGATCATTCAGTTCAAAAACGGCTGAGAAGCATAGTTTATCTTCATTGGCTTTCAGAGAGCACAGATCGTTGGATAATGCTTCAGGAAGCATCGGTATTACCCTGTCGACAAGATATATTGAAGTGCCTCTTGAATAAGCCTCCTCGTCAATTCCTGAACCGGGTTTAACATAATGCGAAACATCGGCAATATGCACACCAACTTCCCAGTTACCATCAGATAATTTTTTGATGGAAAGAGCATCGTCAAAATCCTTGGCATCAATCGGGTCAATGGTGAAAGTAACTACATTCCTGAAGTCTCTGCGAAGAGAAATTTCTTCAGGTGAAACCTGATGTGAAATCTGGGCAGCTTGTTTTTCTACCAAGGCGGGGAAGGAGAGAGGAAAGTCAAATTCTGCCAGTATGGATTGCATCTCAACGTCATTATCGCCCGGGTTCCCCAGAATATGTGTTATCTTACCGATAGGATTGCGTGAGTGCAAGGGCCAGTCTACAATTTCGGCAACAGCTTTAATTCCGTTGGTAGCCCCGTTTAATTCATTTCGGGGTATCATAATATCAACAGGCATATTTCTGCTGTCGGGAATAAGAAAAGCAAAATATTTAGACAGCTCAATGATGCCAACATATTGCGAACTTGCTCTTTCCAGGATTTCTATTACCTCTCCTTCATTTTTCTTGTCTTTTCTTGCCGGAAATAAATGGACTTTAACTTTATCGCCGTGGAGGGCATGAAAAGTGTTATTCGGAGCGATAAAAATATCATCGCCACCGTCTTTATTGATCAGATAAGCTTTACCTGTTTGTTTCATATCGAGAATTCCGGTAGCATAAACCGTTTTCTGGAGAGATTTATACCCACCCTTTGTATTTAGCCTGTATTTGCCCTTTTTAACCTCTTCAATGAGGTGTTGGGCATGAAGACGGGTGATGATGTCAGCAACAAGCTGCCTGCTGGAATTGTCATCTATGCCGATCTGGTGAGCTACCTGTTTGTAATTGTATGAGCCAAAGGGGTTTTTTACAAAAACACTGAGAATACTGTCGGAAAAGCTGTTTTTAGCTTTTCCTTTTTTGTTTTCAGCCATGGAGTTTATATATATTAATAATCTGATTTGAAAATACTGCCTAGTCCGCCCAACACACTTCCTTCTTCTCTGCTTCGGCCTCCGGCTGCGCCATATTGAATGATTCTGGAAGCCAGCCTGCTGATAGGGATCGATTGTACCCACACTGTTCCCGGACCTGTAAGCATAGCAAAAAAGACACCTTCACCACCAAATACAATGTTTTTAATTCCTTTCACCATCTGAATATCGTAGTTCACGTCCTTTGTAAAAGCAACTATGCAACCGGTATCAATTTTTATTATTTCGCCCGGGCTGAGAATTTTCTCAATGATATGTCCGCCTGCATGAACAAATGCCATTCCGTCGCCTTCGAGTTTTTCCATGATAAAACCTTCACCCCCGAATAATCCAGTTCCCAGTTTCCGCTGAAATTCTATTCCGATTGCCACCCCTTTGGCTGCACACAGAAATGCATCTTTCTGGCAAACAATTTTACCGCCAAGAGCAGACAAATCGAGTGGAATTACTTTACCCGGATAAGGTGCAGCAAAAACTACATGTTTTTTACCGTAGGCCATATTGGTAAAAGAAGTCATAAATAATCCCTCCCCAACAAGAAGCCGCTTACCTCCTGAAATCAGTTTCCCCAACAACCCTCCCTGTTGCTGTGATCCGTCTCCAAAAATACTTTCCATTTCTATTCCATCTTCCATCATCATAAAACTTCCTGATTCAGCCATGGCTGTTTCCTGAGGATCAAGTTCTATTTCAACACACTGCATTTCTTCTCCTACGATCTTGTAATCTATTTCATGATTGTTTTTCATAGAGTTTAATTATTAATGATTCATAAAATTAAATAATATTCATGTGAGTTTTCATAATATAATATATAATTCAGAAAAACGTTATTTAACACCAAATATTCCCCTTAAGTGATAATGTTGTAACTTTGTAAGATACAAGCCGTATGGAATCAAATTACGAAATATTAATCAGAAAACTGGACTTTTTCATCAGGAAATATTATAAGAACCTGTTGATTAAAGGATTGTTGTTATCCTCTGGTATGCTTGTTTCTTTTTTTATTGCGTTGAATATTCTGGAATATTTTGCATGGTTTAACCCTCTTGCAAGAACACTGCTGTTTATCCTGTTTATTTCTGTTATCGCGGGTATAACAGGTTATTTTATCATCAACCCTGCATTAAAGCTGTATAAAATCGGAAGTATTATCACGCATAAGCATGCGGCAGAAATCATCGGAAAACACTTTGCAGAAGTTAAGGATAAGTTGCTTAATACATTGCAATTAAAAGAAATTGCTTCGCAAAACAGAGAGAATCAGGAGCTTATTGAAGCCAGTATTGATCAGAAAATTACCCAGATCAAACCGGTCAACTTTGCAAAAGCAATTAATATTAAACAAAACAAGAAATACCTTAAATATGCTTTACCCCCTCTTTTTATTTTGTGTGCGATATTGTTAAGTGCTCCGGGCCTGGTAACAGAGCCTGTAACCAGAATATTGCATTTCAGTAAAGCCTATAAGAAAAAATTGCCTTATGATTTTATTATTGAAAATAAAAATTTGCAAGCTATTCAACAGGAAGATTTTATATTGAATGTTGGTATCACAGGTAACGAAATTCCGGATAAGCTAACCGTTGAGTATGATAACTCCATTTATGAAATGAGAAAAGATGGGGAAATAAAATATAGCTACATTTTTAAAAACCTGCAAAAAAATGTGAAATTTAGGATTAAAACCGATTTATTAGCTTCAGAAACTTACGAAATAAAAGTATTGCCTAAACCTATTATTTTAAATTTCGATGTCATATTAACCTATCCGGCTTACACAGGAAAAACGGATGAAGTGTTACAAAACATAGGGGACCAGGTTGTTCCGGAAGGAACCAATATAGCATGGAAATTTTTTACTCGCGATACAAAGCAATTATTTCTGACATTTGAGGAAAAAAAATATACCCTTGACGATCACTCAAAGAATTACTTTTATTATCAGCGGTCTTTTTATAAAAATGAAGCATACAGCCTGATGCCATCGAATATATATATGATAAACCGGGATTCGCTTTTATTTAATATTTCGGTGATTAAAGACGCGTTTCCTTCCATAGAACTAAAAACGTACGAGGATTCTATCCTGCCCGGAAGGAAATTTTTTACAGGAAGTATTAAAGACGATTATGGGTTTAAGAAACTAAAATTCATAGTGTCGAAGAAAGCAGCTAATACCCGTGATACCATCCTTGTTTCTGCTGAGCTGAATATTAATCCAAAACAGAATCAGCAATCGTTTTATCACTATTTCGACTTTTCAACGATCAATCTGCTTCCCGGAGAACAGGCAGAATATTATTTTGAAATATGGGATAATGATGCCGTGAATGGAAGCAAGTCAGCAAGGACCATCGTATCTGCTTTTAAATTACCCACAAGGGATGAGATAAAAAAAGAAGAGGAAAAATCGGATAATTCACTTAAGGAGCAAATGGATGATGCTATAAATGATTTGAATAAACTCATGAAGCAGGCGGATGATTTACAGAAAAAACTGGTCGATAAAAAAAATGTTTCCTGGCAGGAAAAGAAGCAGCTTGAAGATATTTTGAAAAGGCAAAAGGAACTGGAAGATAAAATTGGAGAAATACAAAAAAAATATAATGAGAATACATTGAAGAAGCAGGAATTTAATAAGGAGAATGAAGATATCATTGACAAGCAAAAAGAACTGGAAAAACTTTTTCAGGATGTTCTTACGGACGAAATGAAAAAGCAATTCTTAGAGCTTCAGCAACTTATGGATGACCTGAATAAAGATAAAATGAAAGATGTACTGGATAAAATAAAGCTCAATAATGAGGATATAAAAAAGGAACTTGACAGAAACCTTGAATTGTTTAAGCAGCTGGAGGTTGAAAAACGAATGAAAGATGCCATAGATAAGCTAAGCGAAATAAAAGACCAGCAGCAAAAATTATCGGAGCAAAATATCCAGAATAAGGAAGAATTATCAAAGATGATCAATAAACAGGATAGTCTGAATAAGAAATTCAATTCTCTTACACAGGACATGCAGAAAATGAAGGATCAGAATAATAAACTGGAGAATCCCAATCCCATTCCTGATACAAAAGAAGAGGAGAATAACATAGGAGAGAAGATGCAGAATGCTTCAGAGCAGATGAAAAATAATAATCAGAAAAAAGGTAAGCAAAACCAGAAAGATGCCAAAGAGAAAATGGACGACCTGTTAAAAAAGATGGAACAGGCAAAGGAAAAGATGGAAGAAGAAAGCCTGGAAGAGGATGAACAGAGTTTGAGAGGAATACTGGAAAATCTGCTTAAAGCATCCTTTGAGCAGGAAGATCTGATGACAAGCCTGAATACTGCCAATTATAAAGATCCACGTCTGAATAGAATTATCCAGGATCAAAAAAATCTGAGGGATGATCTGCAGATCGTTGAAGATTCACTGTTTGCTTTAAGCAAACGTCAGCCTATGATCAAAGCAATTGTTAACCGGGAAATTAATAAAATCAATCAGAAAGCAGATCAGGTGCTGGAATCATTAAAAGATATGCGGAAACAGCAGGCAGTAAAGGACCAGCAGTACATCATGCAATCTATTAACGAACTTGCACTGATACTTGCAGAATCGCTGCAGGAGATGCAAAATAAACAACAGCAGAACAGCAGTCAGTCCTGTAATAAAAAAGGAGGGAAATGTAAAAAACCCGGTAATTCAAAGCCTTCCATGAAAACAATGAAGCAGATGCAGGAAGATCTGAATAAACAAATGGAGGCTCTAAAAAAACAAGTTCAGGAGGGGAAACAAAAGGGACAATATCCGAAAAACATGAGCGAACAGCTCGCGAAGCTTGCCGCGCAGCAGGAGGCTATCAGAAAAATGATGCAGGAATACTCTGATAAGCTGAAAGAGGAAACGGGCAAAACAGACAATAACCTCAATAAAATGATGCAGGATATGCAGAAAACACAAGAGGAAATTGTGAACAAGAACCTGAATCCGGAGACCATTAAACGTCAGGAGGAGATCCTGACACGAATGCTTGAATCAGAAAAAGCAGAAAAAGAACGTGGAAAGGAAGAAAAAAGAGAATCAACCGAAGGGAAAGATATTAATAATGGTAACAAAAATCAGTTTTTGGAGTATAACAGGTTAAAAAAGAAAGAGGACGAAATATTAAAAACCGTACCTCCTTCTTTAAATACTTTTTACAAACAAAAATTAGAAGAATACTATTTAAAAATAGAATAAAATGAAAGACTCAAAAAGGATAAGCATTAACTCGGAGTTAAGTAATATCAATATTATTGAACGTTTTGTAGAAGAAATTTGTGATGAATACAGCATCAATAATAATTATTTTTCAAACATTATGCTGGTTATAACAGAAGCTGTGAGGAACTCCATTATTCACGGCAACAAACTTGACCCGAGTAAAAAAGTGCGTCTTTCATTCCGGTCAAAACCTTTCGGACTTCTTTTTATAGTAGAGGATGAAGGAACTGGATTCGATTATGGCAATTTGACTGACCCAACGGAACTTGAAGAAACAGAAGTGAAGGGTACAGGCCTGTACCTGATCAGGTCATTGTCCGACGAAATAACCTTTAAAGATAACGGAAGAGTCATTGAAATAAAGTTCAAAATTGCCAGCATAAATTACGAAATTTCCATTAAAAGAGTGAATGAACTTAACCTGTATCTGAAAATAAAAGCAGTAGAGGAAAGCCATAAATAAGATGCCAGCGAAAGAAATTCTTTTCTTCACCCACGAAGTAAAAACCAGAACCTTACATAAAGAAAAAATTATTGATTGGCTGAATAAAACAGCCGGAAAATATAGCTGTCGAATAGAGAGTATTCATATCGTATTCTGCTCCGACGATTATTTAAGAAAAATTAATAAGGACTACCTGAATCATGATTATTATACAGACATTATCACCTTTGATTTAGGAGAAAAGAAGACGGCAGTGGTGGGAGAATTATACATCAGCATTGACAGGATAAGAGAAAATGCAGAGAAGCTGTGTTTGCAGAAAGAGTATGAAAAGAGAAGAGTGATCATACACGGTTTGCTGCATTTGCTGGGGTTTAACGATATAACTCCCGGTGAAAAGGAAATGATGACCACATTGGAAAATAGATATTTACTGGATTTTGAACAAATGCTGACCAATAGTTTCACGTGAAACAATGAACACAGAATATGATATTATAATTGTCGGGGCCGGGCATGCAGGATCAGAAGCAGCAGCAGCAGCAGCCAATCTGGGGTCAAAGGTTTTGCTGATTACGATGAATATGACGACCATTGCCCAGATGTCGTGCAATCCGGCCATGGGAGGGATTGCCAAAGGGCAGATTGTCCGGGAAATAGATGCTATTGGTGGATATTCAGGTATCGTTACCGATGAGACAATGATACAGTTCAGGATGCTCAACAGATCTAAAGGCCCTGCTATGTGGAGCCCAAGAGCTCAGAGTGACAGGACATTGTTTACACTGAAATGGAGAGAGATTTTAGAGAAAAACAGGAACGTTGATTTCTGGCAGGATGTCGTGATAAGGGTTATAGAAGAAAATGGGAAGGTAAGGGGGGTGGAAACAGCTATGGGGAAAATCTTTTATTCCAGAGCCTTAATACTAACCAACGGTACATTTCTGAATGGATTGATACATATCGGAGAAAAAAACTTTTCTGCCGGACGCATCGGTGAGTTTGCGGTAAGCGGACTTACAGAAAACCTGAACAACCTCGGGTTTGAATCAAAGCGGATGAAAACGGGTACACCTGCAAGAATTGATGGCAGAACAATTGATTTTTCAAAAATGGAAGAGCAGAAGGGAGATGAAAATCCCGGGAAATTTTCATTTACAGGGACTACACCGCTGACCTTTCAGAAAAGTTGCTACCTGACATATACAAATACGGAAGTTCACGAAATACTAAAAACAGGGTTTGAAAAATCGCCGTTATTTTCAGGCAGGATAGAAGGAGTGGGGCCTCGCTACTGCCCGTCAATCGAGGATAAAATTATCAGATTTCATACGCGTGACAGGCACCAGCTTTTCCTTGAACCGGAAGGATGGAATACAGAAGAATATTATATTAACGGATTCTCATCATCTCTTCCTGAAGAGGTTCAGTATCAGGCTATACAAAAAATTTCAGGTTTGGAAAATGCTAAAATATTCAGGCCAGGATATGCCATAGAGTACGATTATTTTCCTCCAGAACAACTTACATTTACACTGGAAACAAAGAATATTGAAAATTTGTATTTTGCCGGGCAAATTAACGGGACAACAGGTTATGAAGAAGCGGCATCACAGGGTTTAATGGCCGGTATAAATGCACATCTGAAAATAATTGACAAAGAACCTTTTATACTGAAGCGGTCAGAAGCATATATCGGGGTTCTTATTGATGACCTGATAACGAAAAAAGTGGATGAACCTTACCGTATGTTTACATCAAGAGCTGAATACAGGCTTCTGTTGAGACAGGATAATGCGGATAACCGGCTTACACCCCTTTCTTACCGTATCGGTCTGGCTTCGCATCAACGCATGATGAACATGGAAAAAAAGTACAGTGCAGTGGATACTGTTATTGACTATGCCAGAAAAGAAAATATTGAACCGGCAGAAATTAATCCATTACTTACAGAATTAGGAACACCGGGAATAAATCATAAAATTAAAATTGCTTCACTGCTTTTGCGTCCGCAAATACATATAAAGCATCTTACGGATAAAATTGACCGGTTCAAAGAGGAAATTTACAAACATGATGAATTCACTGAGGAAATTTCAGAACAGGCGGAACTCCTGATTAAATACGATAGTTATATTGAAAGGGAGAAAGAGATGGTGGCGAAAATGGCTCGGTTAGAAAATATGGAGATAAAAACAGATTTTGACTATCATCTGATAAAATCTCTTTCCCTGGAAGCCCGGGAAAAGCTTTCCAAAATAAAACCGCATACTTTAGGTCAGGCATCCCGCATAAGTGGTGTGTCACCTGCCGATATTTCTGTTCTTCTGGTTTACATAGGACGATAAATTTCGAAAATCAATTTAAAGCGCTTTAAAGCATTTTCTATCCTGTATAGTGTTCAATATTGTCGTCGGCGAAAAAAGCGTTTATAACGATTCTAATAAAGTCGATCATAATAGGTTGATATACAACAAATTAAGGAATATTGAGAAAATATTATCAATTATTAATAAAGATGTGAGTCAAATTCCGGAAATATTTCATTTATTAAACGGCATAAAACAGAATTTATAGATCCATAAATTTATTTTAGTTAATTTTATTTTCATCATAAAAAAACAATCCGATGAACATCCTTAAAGGAAAAACCGGAATATTTCTGATATTAACATTTCTGTTTTTAATCATAGCAATTTTCCTGAACAAACGATTTGTTAATACCTCCTACGAATCTATAAACAGAAAAGTTGAAAAAACACTATGTGAAAAGGAAAAGGATATCAGCCTTCTTATGGATCAGGGTTCGATCAAGTACAGGAAGGAAGGTACAGTTAACCAATTATATAAAGGTTTGTTTCATGATAAAGGATTTATCATACTCATTTATGAAAACGACAGTATAAAATACTGGTCTGGAAACAGACCAAGCATTCCTGATACATACCAGCGTTCGGGTCTGGAAAAACCGTTTGTAAAACTGGGGAGTGGCTGGTTTGAGGTGAGGAAAATGAAAAAAGGAAATGTTATTATTGCCGGGTTAATCCTGATTTATTCCGATTACCATTATGAAAATGATTTCCTTGTTAACGGGTATCAGAATGATTTTGCAGAATGTGAGAACGCCGGAATTTCTACAATGAAGAGTAATTTTCCTGTTTTTTCCGGGGAAAAGCAGTTTTTATTTTCAATGGTATTTACCGGGGAAAGGCAAAAAGGAAAAGTACTGGAATATGTACTGGTCATATTGTATATTCTGTGCTTTATGTTTTTTATGGCCTTGATGTTTCGGGCGTACCGTAAAATATCATTTTTTTCGTCAAAACCGGGTTTGATGATCATCGCTTATGCAATTAGCATTTTGATTATTCGGGGGCTATTGTTTTATTATAGGATTCCTGTTGCTTTATATGAAACTGCTCTTTTTAGCCCGGCATCGTATGCGATATCCTTACTGCTTCCATCCCTGGGCGATATGCTTGTCAACGTTCTTATCGTTTCTTATATCTTCTTTCTGGCGTATAAATATATTAAGGAGCCACTTCCCGGTAATAAAATGTGGTATAAATGGAGAAATGTATTTGCTTCCCTTGCATTTATAATGATCATTTTACTGTTTTATTCTTTAATTTATTTCATCCAAAGCCTGATTTTTGATTCTTCTATTCCTCTTTCACTTAGCAATATTTTCAGTCTGAATGAATTAAGCATAATACTGTTTTTCATTATAGCAACGCTAATCTTATGCTTTGTACTTGCGGGTATAAAACTGATGGAAGTTATATATAAAGTATTGAACAGCACCTTTTTATTTCTGTTCATTTCAGGCCTGGCCCTGGTTATCGGAAGTACATTCCTGTTTTACACCGGGGTGAAGGATATGATGCCATATGTGTTATTACTCATTTTTATTTTTTCATTTCTGATCATCAGGAAAAAATCGGGCAAAATAATATCATATTCGCTGATTATTGTATACATCATTATATTTACTGTTCTTACCACCTATATATTAAACATCAGCAGCAACAGAAAAGAAAAGGAAAAGAGAAAATCAATGATTATGACCATTGCGGAGGAAAGAGACCCCATCGCAGAATTTTTATTCCATGACATTGAAACAAAAGCCCTGAAAGACAGCACCCTGAATAGGATGCTTGATAGTGTGAAGCTGAATGAAGCAGTAGTTATAGCTTATCTCGAGAAGGTTTATTTTAACGGTTTCTGGCGAAAATACAGAAAGCAGTTCACCATTTGCCGTGATCAGCAAAAACTCCTTGTGAAGCCCTATTATCTGAGTGTGGGATGTGATGCATACTTTCAGGATAAAATTGAGACGAACGGAGAGAAATCGATAAGTAAAAATTTTTATTTTCTGAATTATGGGTATACAAGTTATGTCGGGAAACTGTTCTTTACTCATAAACCAGACGGTGATAACGGAGTTAACATTTATATAGAACTGGATATCAAGACATTTACAGGCGATCTGGGCTACCCGGAATTACTTATTGATAAAAGCATGGATATTAATCCTGACATCGGAAACTATTCATATGCACGTTACGACCATGGGATACTTGTAAAAAAAACGGGAAAATATGAATACAGTTCAGTCTTTAATCTGGGCAATCCTTCTGAGGAAATGAGTTTTTTAGAAAGTGATAATTATAATCATCTCGTGTATAAGACAGCGAAGGGATCTGTTTATGTGCTGAGTAAAAAAAATGATGATTTTCTGACCGCCATTTCTCCCTTTTCCTATATGTTCATATTCTTCTCTTTGTATGTTTTGTTTTTTATTGGAATAATGCAGTTCTCAGCGAAAATAAGTTTCACAGGAATGAGCTATAGCATGAGGTTGCAATTATCTGTTATTTCAATTGTTCTATTATCATTTGTGGGTATAGGGACTGCAACGGTAATTTATATTTTTAACATCAATAAAAATAAAAACACTGACATCCTCAGCGAGAAAACACGATCATTACTCATAGAACTGAAGAGTAAGCTTGGTGATGAAACCAAAATAAACCCTACGCCGCAAACGGTGGAAAATATCCAGAACATGCTGGTGAAATTTTCAAATATATTCTTCACCGACATCAATATTTACGGAATTAACGGGAAACTCATTGCCTCATCACGTCCTGAGATATTTGAGGAAGAACTGATCTCAGAAAGAATGAACTCATCAGCATACAGTCAGCTTACCAATAATAAAAAACTGTTATTCATACAGGAAGAAAATATCGGGAAACAACGATATTTATCGTCATATGCACCCTTTGAGAATTACTACGGTGAAATCATAGCATACCTAAATCTGCCTTATTTTGCCAAGCAAAGTGTAATCCGTAAGGAAATATCAGGATTTTTAATGGCCTACACCAATTTTTACATTTTACTGATTGCCCTCATCATTATTATAACACTTGTCATATCCAATTATATCACCTATCCTCTGCAACTGATCAGTCAAAACATTAGCCGCATCAAGTTCGGAAAGAAGAATGAAAAAATTATCTGGTCGAAAAAAGATGAAATAGGGAATCTGATTCATGAATATAACCGCATGATTGATGAGTTGGAAAAAAGTGCTGTTCTACTCGCTCAGTCAGAAAGAGAAAGTGCATGGAGAGATATGGCAAAGCAGGTTGCGCACGAGATAAAAAATCCTCTGACACCAATGAAACTGAGCATACAGCACTTAGAAAAGGCCTGGCAACAGAAGGTGCCGGATATGGATGAACGGGTGAAAAAAATCACCAAAACTCTCATTGAACAAATTGAATCACTCGCAGCGATTGCTACTGAATTTTCGGATTTTGCCAAAATGCCTTCTGCCCGGCAGGAAAAGATTGACCTGACGGAAGTGATACATGCGGCAGCTGAAATGTATTACGATCTGCCTAATATCCGTATAAGTCTCCCGGAAAAGGATGATAAATTTTATATATTTGCTGACAAAAAACAGATAATCAGGGTATTAAATAATTTATTGAGCAATTCCCTGGAAGCTATCGGTAATAAACCGGACGGTGCAATATGGATAGATCTGAAGACGGAAAAATCTATGCATTTACTCCACATAGGTGATAACGGAATCGGGATAGACGAGAACCAGAAAAAATATATTTTTACGCCCGACTTTACTACAAAAACGGCAGGTACCGGACTTGGGCTGACTATGGTTAGAAGCATTATCATTGAGGCGGGAGGTGAAATTGGTTTTGTATCGGAAAAAGGAGAGGGGACGGTATTTTCAATTAAATTTCCTGTATTTCAGGAGACACATTGAATGTTATGAAAGAAGATAGATTTTTTATTTTAGCAGAACATTGGAAAGAGATACTGAGAAAGTACCTGGATTCGGGTATTTCTTTTGCTGTTTACAGGGAGCCGGGGAATCACAGAGGGAAGATTATCATTCAGTCGTATCAGATTGATCCCGGTAAAAAATCCTTTTCTTTTCATTCTGACAGAGGGTTTGTTTTTGTGCCGTTTAATAAATCAGGATTGAATAAAAGTATTTTTATCAGGGGAGATGTGGTTTCTTATGGCGATGATAATTTACCTGCAGCGATATATAACCCTGAAGCAACAAATTTATTTAATACAGGAACAAGCGATTTAACATTTACCACTGCTGATGAGTATTACCGTCAGGTTCAGGATGCTGTATATTACATTGAAAAGACAACATTAAGCAAAGTAGTGCTTTCCCGCATTCAGAAACAAGACAAACCCGCGGGCTTTGATATTTTTAATTTTTTTGAGAAAATCTGTCATCACCTGCCAGATGCTTTTTGTTATATTTTCTATCATGCTTCGGCAGGATTATGGTGCGGGGCCAGCCCTGAACTACTGATAAAATTCGACGGAAGTTACCTGGAAACAGTTGCTCTTGCAGGAACAAAAGCTGCAGAAAATGTTTGCTGGAAAGAGAAAGAGATTGTGGAACAACAGCTTGTAAGCGATTATATTCTGGAAAAACTTCGGGTAGTGGGAATCAGGGAAGTGAATATTTGCGGTCCACTGACTGCAAAAGCGGGGAATCTATTTCATTTAAAAACCGTTTTCAGTGCTCCGGTTGAAAAGAACTTTCCTTTTCAGCAATTGGCAGATATATTACATCCTACACCGGCCGTTTGTGGTCTGCCTGGTGACCTTGCCATGAAATTTATAGGAAAGACAGAGAATCATAACAGAAGCTATTATGCCGGATATGCCGGGCCTGTAAATATAGACATTCCTGCATTCTTCCACGTGAATCTAAGGTGCATGCAGGTATTTGATGATGTTCTGGCGCTTTATGTCGGCGCAGGAATTACCAGGGATTCAGATCCCGGTAGTGAATGGGAAGAAACATGTCATAAAGCCATGACACTCATTTCATTATTAGAAAACAAGTAAATTTAAATCACCCTTAAACAGAAGTAAAATGAAAGTTATTGCGATCAATGGAAGCCCGAATAAAAAAGGAAATACTGCCATTTTGATTGGCCACGTTCTTGACGAACTGAAAAATGAAGGAATAGAAACAGAGTTTATTCAATTGGGAGGAACAGCTGTTATGGGTTGCAAGGCATGTATGTCGTGTTTCAAAACAAAAAACAGGTCGTGCATACAGAACAAGGATCTAATCAACCAATGTATTCAAAAAATGGCAGACGCGGATGGGATTATCCTTGGGTCTCCTGTGTACTTTGCAAACATGACCACAGAGCTAAAAGGCCTGATCGACAGAGCAGGAATGGTTTCGCTTGCCAATGGCAACTTGTTGAAAAGGAAGGCAGGTGCAGCAGTTGTTGCAGTGAGAAGGGCAGGGGCGGTGCATGTGTTCAATTCCATCAATCATCTTTTCACTATTTCGCAAATGATCATTCCCGGGTCAACCTATTGGAATATGGGTTTTGGCATGGGACCGGGGGAAGTTGAAAATGACGCTGAAGGATTAAAAACCATGAGTAACCTGGGGAAAAACATGGCCTGGCTTCTTAAAGCAATAAACGGGAAATAGCAAGTTAGTAAGGTCTTATATCGCTTTTGCCCTCAATATAATTAATAAACGATTTATTCACCACCTTGTTCCCGCCCGGAGTAGGGTAATTTCCGGTAAAATACCAGTCACCTGTATGATGGGGTATTGCTGTATGCAGATCTTCAATAGTTTGAAAGATAACCTGAATTCCGGCACGGGTATCTTTCGGTGTTAACAGCAGTGCAATTTTTTCTGAGATCTGTTCAGCCGAAAAGGGCTTGTATATCTCTTTAACAAAGTTTTGAATTTGTTCTTTGGGAAGAGATTCCTGTGCTTTCGATTTAAGATATACCTTGTTGATGATGGATTCCTGCCGCGATTCTTTCAGGAGTTCTATTGCAGCTCTGAATGCTACGAAATCATTAAGCCTGGTCATGTCGATACCATAACAGTCGGGATACCTGATTTGCGGAGCGGAAGAAACAATAATGATTTTTTTGGGAGACAACCTGTCTAAGATCCGGATTATACTTTGTCGGAATGTGGTTCCCCTGACAATGGAGTCATCCAATATAACCAGGTTGTCAAGATGCTTTCTGATGACACCGAAGGTGGTGTCATAAACATGTGTAACAAGATCGTCACGCTGATTGTCTTCGCTGATAAATGTCCTGATTTTAATGTCTTTAACAGCAATTTTTTCAATACGGGGAGAAAAACTTAACAGGCTGTCAATTTCTTCAGTCGTTAATTTACCATTTGCCTTTAATTGAATGATCTTATCCCTTTTGATCAGGTTGCAATGTGCATTGAGTTCGTTGATAAGACCGTAAAATGCAACAGCGGCTGTATTTGGGATATATGAAAAAACTGTATTTTCAAAATCGTGATTGATGGCTTTCAAAATGGGAGGGACTAGTGCCTTGCCGAGGTTTTTCCGTTCGGTATAAATATCGGCATCGGTTCCGCGTGAGAAATAGATACGTTCGAAAGAACAGGATTTTTTTTCTGTAGGTTTGTTGACCATTGCCTCTTCAACACTACCGTCTCTTTTAACGATAAGAGCATGACCTGGTGTCAGCTCCCGGATTTTTTCCAGGGGAATATTGAAAGCCGTTTGAATGGCAGGACGTTCAGAAGTAGCAATAACAATCTCATCATCTTTATAATAGTAGGCAGGTCGGATACCGGAAGGATCCCTGAGAATAAATGCATCGCCATGACCGAAAATACCGGCTATAGTATAGCCACCATCCCAATATTTTGATGCATTTGAAAGGATATTAGTCACATTCAGATTTTTGGCTATCAGTGGAGAGATGTCTTTTTTTGAGTAACCTTGTTTTTTGAATTGCCAGTACAGCTCTTCGTTTTCTTCGTCCAGAAAATAACCTATTTTTTCTAGCATAGTGATGGTATCGGAAGTTTCAACAGGATGCTGTCCTATGCTGAGCAGCTTATCGAAAAGTTCATCAACGTTGGTCAGGTTAAAATTCCCTGCAAGGACAAGATTTTTCGACATCCAGTTATTTGAGCGTATAAAAGGATGGATACTTCCCAGTGTATTTTTACCAAAAGTTCCGTAGCGGAGGTGCCCCAGAAAAACCTCCCCGGTAAATTCAAGATTTTCTTTCAACCAGTTGACATCATGAATGTTATCTGGTGTTTTTTCCTTGATCAGCCTGATTTTTTCGAAGACAGAATCAAAAATATCTTTTATAGCAGAATCATTTCCCGACCTGTTCCTGTTAATGTAAGGTTTACCAGGGGGCATATCGAATTTAATATTGGCAATTCCGGCACCATCCTGACCACGGTTATGTTGTTTTTCCATCAGGAGAGACAACTTGGTCAGTGCATAAAATGCGGTACCATAAGTAGCGTGATAATACTCGAGCGGTTTTAATAGGCGGATAAATGCTATACCGCATTCATGTTTTATTTGTTCGCTCATTCCCGGTTTTTTAATTTTATAGTACAAAGATATTTAATTTTTAAGCAATGTCTGCCGGGTTGTGTTCATTTGGAAAATAATGTTTTGAAAATCAAATTTTATTATGTTTGAACATGCCTTTATTCAGTATATTTCTTCGTAACACAGTTGGTAGAGGAATTAACTTATAATCAAATCGACAGTTTACACATAGCACTTAATCAATTAATTAAGGATTTTCTCTATATCAAGTAACGACATTTTCCGTCATTTTGTTGCAGGAATATGCACTGATTTTTAATAGGCAAATAAACAGATAGGGTACAATTTTGTAATAATGTATGTTATCTTTACAAAAAAATGATGGTATAATCAAAAGAAAACCGACAAGACTAAAAAGTGAGGGGAAAATGTACCTAATCAAGCTTTTATTATTATTTTGAAAATTGATCAATATGAAAATAAACGCCTTTCTTATTATTATTGGCTTGCTAATCTCATTGCATGGCTATACCCAGAAAGAGGTTGAAAAATCTGTTACAAAAGATTCTGCAAATCAGGCAAAAATTAGCGAAGCAGACATAGATCTAACTGTCCCTGTTTTGCCTTCCGATTATATTTTAATAAACCTTTCTAAAATTGGATTAGATGGCACGGCAACAGTTCCAAAGGGTGCAGATATTCAGAAATCTACACTCATGGATAATGAAGGTACGCGCAGTGAATATATTATTAATGCATTCAATGTAATTACCGGTGACACTAGTCTTGATAAATACGGCGGAATTTCTGCCGAAATAGAAATATTCACCACCGGATGGACCCTTGAGAAGCATAAAGAGTATATAAAAAACAGCGTTATAGCAAAATGGCATAAGCTGTTAAAGGAAGGTGCTGAATATTTTATTTATTCTACAGGGCCGGTTAATACATGGAACCAGCCATTGAGGGGAAAAGACAAAGATGTGTATCAGTTTTTAATATTGAAGAAAAGCAAAAAGGGCAATAAACAATATTGCATTTGTTCAAATTCATCCTACGATCTGGCAAAAGATGAAATGTTACGGTTATTCGCCATTGCGAAAAGCATTGATTTGTAATTATCGTCACGCATATTCAATATAACAGTGAATTTTAACAAGAGCTTTAAAATGGTGTTTAAAAAAATGACACCCGCGAATTTGTTGGGGATGCATTGAAATAGCGATTATCCAACGATATGTCTATCAGAACATAAATATATATTAAGCGAGCGATTCTATATGCACATCGTAGTTCGGATGGCATTGTCAGACTTAATTTTTAATGTTAATTCATTTGATGGACAAGGAAAATGTACTGTTATTTTTTTTGATTTTAAAGGAACAATTGACAAAATCATTGAAGCAAGAAGAGAAAACCAAAAGCATTAAAAATCATCAAACCCCTTGGTAGACAACATTTATAATGGACATATAATTTTTTTTATTATTCAAAATTTTGATGTAATTTTGCAGTCAAATTGAAACATCTCTCCGTAGCTCAGTTGGTAGAGCAATTGACTCTTAATCAATGGGTCGCAGGTTCGAATCCTGCCGGGGAGACGGATGATAACGGGATGTAGCGCAGTTGGCTAGCGCACCACGTTCGGGACGTGGGGGTCGGAAGTTCGAGTCTTCTCATCCCGACAAAAGCCACTTTAGCTCAGTTGGTAGAGCAGCTCATTCGTAATGAGCAGGTCGTGGGTTCGAGTCCCATTAGTGGCTCGGATTTTAAAAGCAAAATAATGAAAGTCGCTGATTAACAATGGAATCGGCGACTTTTTTTATTGCTGATCAGGGAAACGCGCATAACGTGTATTATAAAA
>Ga0114951_10000451_pt1 | contig 57409 bp, 54 predicted proteins | sample AM7aDNAmetaG_FD_88677 | JGI IMG/M metagenome (GOLD analysis project Ga0114951, IMG submission 88677) | Freshwater microbial communities from Finland to study Microbial Dark Matter (Phase II) - AM7a DNA metaG | ecosystem: Environmental > Aquatic > Freshwater > Lake | place: Finland: Lake Alinen...
CTGTGGCCGGGGCCGCGTCGGCGGTCCGGGTAGCCGGGCGGTCCCGGATGGCCTCGAGAAGCGCGCAGCCGCTACGCAGTTGCTCCGCGTGGTGCAGGGCTTGTTGGGCTGCGCGGTCGGGCTAACATGGCTACATGATCTCTCGCGCGCAAGAGCTTCTTCGCGACGCCTTGGCGCTTCCGGCCGATGAGCGAGCCGATGTGGCCGCTGAGCTGCTCGCCAGCCTGGACGAGCCCGCGCCGACCGAGGGGACGGCCGTCCAAGGCATGTGGGCTCGGGAGATTGAGCGCCGTGCTCGGCGGGTGATGGCCGGTGAGTCGGCCGGCGAGCCGTGGGATGACGTTCGCAGGCGCGTCGTTCGTCGGATAGCGGGGGAATGACCCGGCGGTTCCGAACCGAGCCCGAAGCCGCCGCTGAGCTTGGGGATGCCGCCGTCTGGTACGAAAGCCAACGCACGGGACTCGGCCTTGAGCTCATCGCGGCCGTTGATGCGACGATCGAGCGAATCGGTCGCTGGTCCCAGGCTGCGCCTCACGTCCACGGTATCCCGAGAGAGCTATCCGTCCACAAAGCGCCGGTGGGCAGCTTTCCCTGCGGCGTCGCCTACCTCGAGACCCCGGACAGTATCCGGATTCTCGCCTTCGCCCACGACCGCCGCGAGCCTGGCTACTGGCATACTCGCCTGACCAAGTAGCTCCCCCGACGTCGGCGTTCGGAGCACGCCCGGAGGCGCTGGGGTGGCGCTCTGTCCATGCCCGGCCGGAGTCAGGCGTGCATCACACCACCGCCGATGACTGGCCGTGACTTGATGAAGGAGCGTGGCCGGTCAGTTCGTCCTGCACGGCGCTGCCGGCCGACTTGACCGGTGAAGGTGAGCGGGGTGCCGCGGGGCCTCTTGTGACGACCGCCCGAGAATGGTTTCTCGGCTAGGACCGCCTCATGTCTGTTGCCCTGTCCGACGACCGAGCCTTTGAGGCCGAGCGGGCAAGCCAAGTAGCCGCCTTGATGCTTCTCGACGATGATCTTTGGGTTGGCCATGCGCGTCTCGCGAGCAGCGAAACAATCGTTGAGGGGGAAGACAAGAGTGCCCCGCCGGCTTCATCCTCGACGAACGGCGCCAGGCAGACGCAGTCGTCCGCAGCCATGACAAGGATGCGCTGACACAGGCAGTTCCAATCGGCGCGGCCTTCGCAGCCGGCCGCGCCGGGCGTACACTGACCCCATGGGCATCCGCGTCGAAGGCATCCACTTTCTCGTCACCTACCGCTGCACCTATGCGTGCGACCACTGCTTCGTCTGGGGCTCGCCGGAGGCGGAGGGCACGATGACGCTGGCGCAGCTCACGAGCGTTATCGACCAGGCGGCCGCCTGCGGCGTCGAGTCGGTCTACTTCGAGGGCGGCGAGCCCACGCTGGCCTACCCGATCGTGCTCGCGGCGGCGAAGCACGCCCGCGAGCGCGGGCTCGACTGGGGCATGGTGAGCAACTGCTTCTGGGCGACGTCGGTCGAGGACGCCAAGGTCTGGCTCGCGCCGTTTGTCGACCTCGGCATCAGCGACCTCTCGCTGTCGTCCTATGCCTACTTCGTCGAGGACGCCGACGAGGATCGCCTGCGCAGCGCGGCGCTGGCGGCGCAGGAGCTCGGCCTGCCCATGGCGGTGCTCGAAGTGGGCGCCGCCGCCTGTCTGGACGTGCCGGGTCTGCGCCTCGGCGAGGACGTCGGCGCGATCATGTGCAGGGGTCGGGCGGCCGTGGAGCTCGCCCCCGGGCGAGCGGCCCGGCCGCCCGAGACGCTGACCACCTGCCCCTTCGAGGACTTCGCCGCGCCCGGCCGCGCCCACCTCGGCTGCGACGGCGAGCTGCAGCTCTGCCAAGGCATCAGCGCCGGCAACGTATTCGCCGGCGGCCCGGCCGGCGCAGGCGCGCCGGGCGCCGGCGGCCTGGCCGCCGTGCTCGAGGGCTACGATCCGACCCGGCGGCCCGTCGTTGCCGAGATAGTGGCCGGCGGCCCCTGGGCGCTCGCTCAGGCCTATGGGCACACGCCGCGGCGCGCGCTCTACGCCGACGAGTGCCACCTTTGCTACGAAGTGCGCTCCGCCTTTCGCGAGCGCTTCCCCAGCGTTCTTGCGCCGGCCCAGTGCTACGGCCTCACGGCCGAGCAGGCGGCCGGCCCACCAGAGGACCAACCAGCATAGGAAGAGAGGAGAGACCATGCCCTCGGAATGCGAACGGTTTTGGGAGCGCGACGCGTACGCGGTCGTCGGTCATCAGGGGAGCACGAAGCCCTTCCCCAAGATCGCCTACGGCGCGCTCAAGGAAAAGGGCAAGGCGGTGTACGCCATCGACCCGGGCAGCGGCGAAGTCGACGGCGACAAGGCCTACCCGGACTTTGCGAGCCTCCCGGCGCCGGTGCAGGCGGCCGTCCTGGAGCTGCCCAAAGAAGAGACGGCCGCGTGGGTGGCCAAGGCCGCCGACGCCGGCGTGAAGGACATCTGGATCCACCAGATGACCGACACGCCGGAGGCGCTGGCCGAGGCCGAGAAGCGCGGCCTGCACGTGATCACCGGCCACTGCGCCGTGATGTACAACAAGCCCGGATTCAGCATGCATTCGCCGCATCGCTGGATCTGGAAGCTGGTCGGCAAGTACTGATACGGTCTTGCCACGATGACAAAGGGAAGTCGATGAAGAGGCTGGCCGTCGTCCTGTTCGCCTTGGGAATTCTGCTCGGCTGCGCCGCGCCGGCGCTCGCGGCGCCGATGAGCAAGGCGATGGGCGCCGACCGTGCGCCGGCGAGCGCCGTCCACCCTGTTTCGCCGCGGCTCGCCGGCGGCGCGCGCCCGGTCAAACCGTACCCGAGCTACATTTACTACTCGCAGCTCGGCGGGATCCTCAAGTCCATCGACGCGCGCAGCGCGCGCGTCAGCGTCAGCGTCTTCGGCCATTCGGCCGGTGGCCGCCCGCTATACCTGGTCACGATCCAGAACACGTGGGCGTCCAAGGCGGCCCGGCAGCGCTGGCTCAAGTTCGTCGCGCTGCAGCTCCAAGACCCGGCGGCGGCGGCGGCCATGCTGGCCAAGGGCGGCGACCTGCGCATGCCCGTCTTCATCAATGCGAGCATCCACGGCGACGAGACCACGGGCGTCGATGCCGGCCTCAGGCTGATCCGCAAGCTGGCGTTCTCCAACGACGCCGTCACGAAAGAGATACTCAAGAACGACGTCGTGCTCGTCAACGCCTGCCAGAACCCGGACGGCCGCGTGCTCGACGTGCGCCAGAACGACAATGGGTTCGACCTCAACCGCGATTGGGTCACCCAGGCGCAGCCCGAGGTCCAGGCCATGGTGAGGCAGATCGTGAAGTGGCACCCGGCGATGTTCCTCGACCTGCACGGGTACTACGACCCGATGATCATCGATCCCACCACCAACCCGCACGACCCAAACTACGAGTGGGACCTCTCCATCAAGTGGGCACTGCCGGCGGCCGAGTCGATCGAGGCCGCCATCGAGAGCAACACCAACGTCAAGGTCGAAATCCCGTACCGCGACTGGATCAATTCGAGCACCGGCAAGAGCGAGGGCTTTGAAGACTACAGCCCGTACTACACGCCGCAGTTCGCCATGTTCTACGGCCTCGTCGGCTCAACCATGGAGACGTCGTCCAAGACGGAGGACGGGGTGGCCGCCCACTACTACGGCATTCTCCAGGGCGCCGAGTACGCCGCGGAGAACCGGCTGGGCATGCTCGGCGCCCAGCTCGACCGCTTTCTGCGCGCCGAATCGGGCGCCTCGCAGCCGGTGTCGGCCGACGTCCCGGAGCCGATCACCTACCCGTTCGCCTACGTGATCCCGGTCGACCAGAGCCTTCAGACGGACGCCCTCCAGGCCCGGCATGCGGTGCGCCATCTCTTGCAGAACGGCATCCGCGTCTTCAAGTCCACGGCGTCCTTCTCGACGCCCGACGGCCGGCAGTTCCCGGCCGGCTCGTACATCGTGCCGCTCCGGCAGCCGCTGCGCGGCCTCGCCAACGCGATGCTCTGGTACGGGCAGGACGTTTCGGGGCAGGCTACCGAGATGTACGACGCCTGCGCCTGGCAGCTCCCCGAGAGCTGGGGCTTCACGCGCTATCAGGTCGACGCGGCATTCTCCGCGACCCAGACGGCGGTCACCTCCGCGCCCGACCCTGCCGGCACGGTGAGCGGCAACGGGCCGACCTACATGATCGCGAGCGCCACCAACAACGCCGTGCGCGCCGTCAACTCGCTGCTCCTCGACGCCGTCAAGGTCGAGCGCGCGGTCGCTGCGCCGAGCGCCAGCGTGCCCCTCGGCGCGTTCCTCGTCACGGACTCGCAGCCGCGGGTCCGCGGCCTGCTCGTCGCCGCGGCCAAGCTCTTCAGCATCGACGTGACGACCGTCGACGCCGGGTCCGTGACGACGCAGCCGCTGTACCGCGCGGACAGTGGTGGGACGATCACGGGGCTGCCCAAGGTGGCCGTCTACGCCGACGGACCCACGTGGTACACTCTCGAGACGCTCGGCTTCTCCGCCCAGCGCATCGACGCGAGCACCGATCTCACCGAGTACCACGTCCTCGTCTGCGACAGCACGAGCGGTCTCGATATTCAGGCCGTGATGCGGTGGGTGAAGAACGGCGGCACGTACATCGCCAATGGGCCCTCCGGCATCATCGACGGCCTGCTCCCCGTGACCGGCCGGGGAGGCGTGAGCTCCGACTTCTACTGGGCCAACAACAGCTTGGGCGCCACGCACTATGCCGGCGACAGTCTCATCGCCGCGGGGCTCGGCGAGTCCGGCTATACCTTCGCCTTTCCGGTCACCTGGTTCACTGACCTCGGCGCGGGCGTCTCGATCGACGCCGCCTACGAGGACCCGTTCATGCTGGCCGGCTTCTGGACAGGCCGGCCTCCGCTGGTGGACGCCATCGGCAAGCCCATCGTGGTCCACGGCTTCTACGGCGCCGGCCGGGTGACGTACTTCGGGCCCGTGACCGCCTTCAGGGCGGGCACGGAGGCCACCTTCAGGCTCCTCACGAACGCCATCTACACCGGCAGCTACAACGACACGCCGCTCCGCTGAGGTGCTGCTGAGGCGTCGCCGGTACGCCGCACGAGCGAGGCGGCGAGCGGCGGCCGGAAGAGCCGCCGCCCTTTCGGGTTCCCCGGCCGCGCTCCAGCGCTGCGCCGAGCAGGGTGGGTGCACCTGAGGGCGCCCCCGCGCTGACCCGACTGCGCCGGTCAGTCGGTGATGCCGTTGGCGGCCGGCACGTCTGACGGCTGCGGCGGCACGGCATCCTCGGGCAGGCCGCGGACGTGCTCGAGAGCGCGTTCCGCTGCGGCTGCTCCCTCGCGCAGGCAGTCGCCGATGCCGATGCCGTGGTAGGCGCCGCCGGCGAGCTCGATGCCCGGCACCTTGGCCACGCCGGCCTCGATGCGCGCGACCAGGTCGACGTGGCCGACGCGGTACTGCGGCATGCCGCGCGGCCAGCGGAAGATCTCCACGAGCTCGGGCTCCGCGGCGATGCCCATCACCTCGCGGAGCTCGGCGCGCACGACCTTGGCCATCTCCTCGTCGTCGAGCTGCGCCGCGGTCTCGATGCCGGCGCGACCGAGGAAGCTGCGCAGCAGCACGTGGCCCTCGGGCGCGCGCCCGGGGAACTTGCTGGAGCTCCAGGTGGTGGCCATGACCGGCCGGTTCTCGGCGCGCGGCACGACGAAGCCGAACCCGGTGAGGTCGTGCGCCACCTGGTCGCGACGGAAGGCCAGGGAGGCGGTTGCCGTGCTGACGTACTCGATCGACGAGAGGCCAGCCGCCGGCAGCGGCGCGACCGTGCGCAGCAGGTCGCCGCTCGCCCAAGCCGGCGTGGCCAACACGACCGCGTCGACGACGACGCGGCCGCCATCGGCAAGCTGGAGGGCGTAGGCGCCGGAGCCGGCACCGGAGGTGCCGCAGCCGGCGCCGCACGGTGCCACCACCTCTACGGCTGCGCCGCCGTGCAGGCGCTCGGGGGGCAGCGAGGCGACGATGGCGTCGCTCAGTTCTTGCAGGCCGCCCTTGAACGAGTAGAAGTAGGAGCGCGGCCCGCCTTCGGGGCGCTGTGCCCCGCCCGGACCGCCCCCAGCTGCCGCCTTCTGCCGCGCCTTGCGCCGTTTGATCATCGCGAGGATGAGGCTGCGGTGCGTCCGCTCCATCTCGAGGAACATGGGGAAGGTGGCGCGCACGCTCATCTGCTCGGGGTCGCCGGCGTGGATGCCGGCGACGATGGGCTCGGCGATGCGTGCCAGCGCTTCCTTGCCGAGGCGCCGCCGCACGAAATCGCCGAGGCTCTCGTCGCCGTCCGCGCCGGCGTCTCGTGCCGCGCCGCCGCGCGGCAGCACCAGGTCCATGCCCATGCGCGCCTTCCCGGGCCAGCTCATCAGGCTGCTGAGGGCGAACGGTACCATGCGCGTGGGTACCATGAGGATGATGCCCTCGGGCAGCTCGTGCAGGCGCCCGCGCGCGTAGACGAAGCTCTTGCGGATGCCCTCGTTGGAGTCTTCGAAGCGGTCGCCGAGGCCGAGCCGGCGAGCCATGGTGATCGGCCAGTGCTTCTCGATGATCGCCGAGTCGGGGCCGCCCTCGATGACGAAGCCGTCGCGGCGCACCGTGTGCACCTTGCCGCCAAAACGTGACTCGTCCTCGTAGAGGTGCCAGTCGACGGCCGCGTCGGCGGCGCGCGCGTCTTCGAGGACGCGCGCCGCCCCCAGCCCGGCCATGCCGCCGCCGACGATGGCGATGCGCAGCGGCCGGGCGGGGCCGCCCTGCGGTCGGGCCCGGCCCTCGGCCGGCGCGGAAGCCTTGGGCACGCCCGTCACCCGTGCGTGTGGGGCCCGTCTGGGCGGTGCATCTGGTGCTCCACCGGCCGCCGCGCCAGGTAGTCGATCACCACGTCGGCGAGCGCTTCGATGAAGATCGGCGAGTCGTTGGGCGCTACCGAACGGCGGTACTCCATGTCCAGCCCCTCGATCTGCCGGCGCAGCACGATGTCGAGGTCGTAGAGCGTCTCGACATTGTCGCTGACGAAGCCCACGGGCACCACGAGCACCTTCTTCCAGCCCTCGTCAGCCAGGGTGCGGACCACGTCGTCGGCCTCGGGTTCCATCCACTGGCCTCCGCCGCGGCCTTTGCTCTGGAAGGCGAAGCGCCAGTCGCCCGGCACCAGAGCCGGCACGAGCTGCGCGATGGTCTGCTGTAGCTGCTCCACGTAGGCGTCGCCCTCCATGATGGTCTCGAGCGGCACGTTGTGGGCCGTGAAGAGCACTGCCCACTCGTTGACGTCGCAGCCGTCGAGCGCCGCCGCGGCACGTCTGCTGATGGCGCGCACGAAGCCGCGGCTCGCGTACCAGCCTTCGAGCAGCGGGATCTTCTCGCCGCCGGCGGCGTCGAGCGCCTCGCGGTACTTGTCGCTGGTCAGGCGCGAGGAGAACGGGCTGAGCGGAAGCGCCACAACCTCGTGGCCGTCCAGCTCGGCGAGACAGCCGGCGACGGTGGGCTCGGTGTACAGGAAGCCGTGGCGCACGCGGATGGGAAAGGCCAGCTCCTGGATGAGCCGCGCCTGCAGAGCGAGCGCCTGGCGCGCGGTCATGTCGGGCAGGGGAGAGGCGCCGCCGATGAGCTCGTAGCGCGCCTTCACGACCTTGAGGGTCTCCGGGTTCGCGGGGCGCCCGGTCATGCGCTGCAGAAAGTCGGGGATCTGCTGCGTGCTGCCCGGCCCGCCGAAGGCGAGCAGGGCGACATCGACGAGGCTCTCGGTCATGGCGGCGTTCCTCTCAGATGGGTGCGGCGGACAGGCGATGCACCGCGTCGACCAGGTACTTGACGTTGTCTGGGGGGGTCTGCGGGATGAGGCCGTGACCCAAATTGAAGATATGGCCGGCGCGGCCACCGGCGCGGCCGATGATGTCGGCGACGCGGGCTTCGATGGCCTTGGCCGGGCCGAGCAGGGTGATCGGGTCCAGGTTGCCCTGGATGGCCACGCCGCCCAGCTGTTCCCAGGCGCTGTCGAGATCGATGCGCCAGTCCACGCCGATGACCTCGCTGCCGGCCTTGGCCACGTGCTGCAGCATGGCGGAGGCGCCGTTGCCGAAATAGATGACCGGCGCGCCGTGCCCTTTGACCTTGTCGATCACGAAGCGCACGTGCGGCAGCACAAGCAGCTCGTAGTCGTAGGGGCCGAGCCAGCCGACCCACGAATCGAACAGCTGTACCACCTGGGCGCCGGCGGCGATCTGCGCGAGGAGATAGTCCACGACGACCTTCGAGATAAGGCTCATGAGGCGCCCGAAGCCCACCGGGTCGTCGTACATGAACTTCTTCACGTGGGCGTAGTTGCGCGAGTGGCCGCCCTCGACGATGTAGCTGGCGAGCGTGAAGGGCGCCCCCGAGAAGCCGATCAGCGGGACGCGGCCGTCGAGCTCGCGGCGCACCAGACGGATGGCGTCCATGACGTACTGCAGGTCGGCGGCCGCGTCGATGCCATGCACGCCGTCGAGGTCCCTGGCGCTGCGGATGGGCTTCTCGATCACGGGCCCATCCTCGGGCGTAAAGTGGAAGCCGATGCCCATGGGCTCGAGCGGCAGCAGGATGTCGGCGAAGATGATGGCGGCGTCGAGCTCGAAGCGGCGCAGAGGCTGCAGGGTGACCTCCGCGGCGACGTCGGGCCGCATGCACATCTCCACGAACGAGAGCTTCTCGCGAATGGCGCGATACTCGGGCAGGTAGCGGCCCGCCTGACGCATGAGCCATACGGGCGTCGCGTCGACGGGAACGCAGGAACAGGCATCGAGAAAGCGCATGGTCATCCCTTGGTCGGGCGCGTCATTGTAGCAAACGGGAGCCCGAAGGCTCCCGTCGTCGGCGAGAAGCTGGGCCGGTGCCGTTTCACTCAGCCGGCCTGTACCCCTCGCCGAGCGCCGCCTTGTGGCAGGTGTGGCACACGGTGAGCGTGGCGTCGCACGACTGTGGCGAAACGACGTGGTGCCGCAACGCGCGTGCGCTCAGCTTGGCTCCGCACAACCCGCAGTGGGCGCTGTCTATGGACCGGACAGTGGCAGCCTTCTGAGCCGGCGCCTCATCGGCAGAAGGCGCCTGCGGCAGTGGGTGGACTTGGCCCATCGGTCCTCCCGGTGACGAGGCGGGCGCGGCTCCCGGGGCGGGGGCTGCGGAGCCGAGATCTGGTACTCATGTAGTCCCCCCCGGAAGGCGGTTCGTAACCTCTCCGGCGGGCGCGCGGGCGGCCGCGACGGCCCCGGCGGCCCGGGCGCGGGGCACGTGCGAAAGGGGAAGACAAGGGTTTCTTGACTGTCGCGTCGCCCGGGGCCGTCCGCAGGCTCGATCGTCGAGGGGGAAGACAAGGATCGGCCCGCATTCTTTGTCTTCCCTTGCAGTACTACCCCGCCGCGGCGGCTCCTGCGGCTGCGGCGCTTGCGGCGCGCCATGTCCGCCTTCTCGCCGCTGGTCGATCCGGAGGCTGAAGGCGGAGCCCGACGGAAGGGGATGGTCATGCAGGCTCGAACTCCGCGGCCGCTTATGCTCGGCGTGCTATCTATAAGACTTGCTGATTTGCAGGAACAGATTTTGTTATGCACAATACGGAGGTCGTCAGCTACCGCGAGGGTGTCCATGGCCAAGAACTTCACAAAGACCCCCGACGTGCCGCGCACCGAGAAGGGCGTCACGCTGTTCCGCAGCTGCCTGGTCTCGGCCGAGTACCCGGGCGTCGAATCGTCGACCAAGTGGCTCTTCGAGCGTTTCGGCATCGAGTACACGGTCAACCCCGACCAGACCTGTTGCACCGGCCTGGGCTACTACAGCGACCTCATGCCCATCCAGACGACTGTCGGCATCGCCGCCCGCAACGCCTGCGTCGTGGTCGACGACGAGCACCCGGTGATGAGCTACCTCTGCTCCACCTGCTACGCGATCAACAAGAAGGCGCGCAACATCCTCGACGTGCCCGAGTACCGCGCCGAGACCAACGCGGTGCTCGGCAAGATCGGCCGCGAATACGACGACCGCATCGCCGGTACCGTGCAGCACAAGCACACCCTCGAGATCCTCTGGGGCGCCCACGACAGCGTCCCCGGCCTCATCCGCCGACGCCTCGACGGCATCAAGGTCGCGACCCACCCCGCCTGTCACTACTGCAAGGTCTTCCCCGACGAGACCCTGGGCAACAACGAGAACTTCATGGTGCCGGAGGAGATGCTGATTCCGGCGGGCGTCGTCTGCACCGGGGCCTACAACGAGAAGCAGACGCACTGCGGGGCCGGTTTTCGCCAGCGCTTCGTCAACCCATCGATCTCGATGGGGGTGACGCAGAAGAAGCTGCAGCGGCTGGCCGAGGAGAAGGTCGACGTCCTCGTACACATGTGCCCCAACTGCCACGTGCAGTTCGACCGCTTCAGCGACATCATCTCGGCCGGCTCCGGCGAGGAGTACCCCTTCGTGCACCTGCACGTGCAGCAGCTCCTGGCGCTGGCGTTTGGCGCCGACCCCGAGAAGGTGGTCGGCATCCAGTCGCACTCCCAGGACGTCGAGCCGTTCCTCGAGCGCATCGGCGCCCGCACCAAGGAGGCCGTGAGATGAGAGCCGGAGTCTTCCTCTGCGAGTGCGGCGGCAACATCAGCGGGGTCGTCGACCTCGGGCCGCTGGCCGAGCACGCGCGCTCCCTCGACGGCGTCGTCGCGGTGAGCATCAACCAGTTCATGTGCGGCACCGAAGGTCGCGCGCTGATCGAGAAGGCCGTCGAAGAGCGCGGCCTCGACCACTTCGTGATCGCCTCGTGCTCGCCGCGCTTCCAGGGTCCCACTTTCGAGCGCATCGCCCGCGAGCTGCGCCTCGGAGAAAACGCCGTCGCCTTCGGCAACATCCGCGAGGGCTGCTCCTACGTGCACGCGCAGGAGCCCGAGCGCGCCCAGGTCAAGGCGAGGAAGATCGTCGAAGGCGCCGTCGCCCGCCTGCACCACATGAGCGACCTGCCGCGGCAGCGCACCTTCCTGAGCCGCTCCGTGCTCGTGGTCGGCGGCGGCATCGCCGGCATGTCCGCCGCAGAGGAGCTGGCCGCCACCGGCATCGAGGTCCACCTCGTGGAGCGTCAGCAGAGCATCGGCGGCTACATGGCCCGGCTCAGCAAGACCTTCCCCACCGAAGATTGCGCCATGTGCTCCCTGGCGCCGCGTCTCACCGGCACGGCCATCAACAGCCGCATCCATCTGCACGCGCTCTCGGACGTGACCGCGATCACGGGTCCGCCCGGCGAGTTCAGCGTGACCGTGCGGCACCGGCCGCGCTACGTGAATGAGAAGTGCGTGGGTTGCGGCGAGTGCGCGGCGGTCTGCCCCGTGACCTACCCGAACGACTTCGACTTCGGGGTCAGCGAGCGGACCGCCGTTCACCGGCCGTTCGCCAACGCCGTCCCGGCGACCTTCGCCATCGACCGCAAGGGCTGGAGCCCCTGCAAGACGGCCTGCCCGGTGCACACGTCGGCGCACGGCTACGTGGCGCTGGTCGCCAAGGGCCGCTACGAGGAGGCTTGGCGGGTGGCCAGCGAGCCGAACCCGTTCCCGAGCGTCTGCGGCCGGATCTGCACGCACGTGTGCGAGACCGAGTGCACGCGCGGCAACGTCGACGACCCCATCGCCATCGCCGGCATCAAACGCTTCGTCGCCGACCACGGCGCGCCGGCGGAGCTGCCCGCGCCGCTGCCCGTCTTCTACGATGAGCCCATCGCCATCGTCGGCGGCGGCCCCGCAGGCCTCACCGCCGCCCGTGAGCTCGCGCAGTTCGGCTACAAGGCCACCGTGTTCGAGGCCTTGCCGGTGGCCGGCGGCATGCTGCGCGTCGGGATCCCCGAGTACCGCCTGCCGCGTGACGTCCTGCAGGGCGAGGTCGACCGCATCACCGCCCTCGGCGTCGAGCTCAAGACAGGTCAGCGCTGCGGCACGGATTTCACCGTCGACTCCCTGTTTGCCGACGGCTACAAGGCCGTCTTCATGGCCACCGGCCTGCACCAGAGCAAGGACCTGCCGATTCCCGGTCTCGACCAGGAGGGCGTCCTGCGCGCCGTCGAGCTCCTGCGCGCGCAGGCGCTCGGGGAGCAGCCCAGCACCGGCAAGCGCGTGGTCGTCGTGGGCGGCGGCGACGTAGCCTACGACGCCGGCCGCACCGCCTTCCGCTGCGGCGCCGACGAGGTCACGCTGGCCTGCATCGAGGACGAGCGCACGGCGCCGGCCTCGTCTGAGGAGATCGAGGAAGGCAAGCAAGAACAGGTCCACGTGGAGTACTCGCTGCTGCCCGTCGAGATCCTCGGCAGCGGTGGCATCGCCAGCGGCGTCAAGTTCCAGCGCTGCACCTTGGGCGCGCCCAACGAGCGCGGCTGGCGCCCGCCGCTGCCGGTCGAGGGCGAGTACGTGGAGCTCAGCGGCGACACCGTGATCTTCGCCGTCGGCCAAGCGATCGTCGCCGACTTCACCGCGGGCGCCGAGGGCGTGGTCGTGGAGCGCGGCCAGATCGGCGTCGACCCCGACACCATGATGACCGGCCGTCGCGGCGTGTTCGCCGGCGGCGACGCCGCCGCGATGGGCCCCTGGACGGCGATCGAGGCGATCGCCGCCGGCCGTCGCGGCGCCCGCGCCGTTCACAACTTCTTGCGCGGCGAACTGCTCGTGCCCGTGTGGGATTCCGAGGCCGACAAGGTCAAGATCCCGCACACGGAGCTCGAGCCCTTCGAGCCGCAAGCCCGGCGCATCATGAAGACCCTGGACGGCGTCGCCCGCCGCACGACCTGGGAGGAGGTCCGCCTGGGCTTCAGCGAGGAAGACGTGCGCGAGGAGGCCGCGCGCTGCCTCGACTGCGCCGTATGCTCCGACTGCAAATCGTGCGTCACGGCGTGCCCGGCCGACGCCATCGATTTCGACCAGAAGGCCTGGGACGAAGAGATCACCGTCGGCGCCGTGATCCTCGCCACCGGCCATCAGGAGTTCGACGCGATGCGCAAGCTGCCGCTCGGGTACAGCCGCTTCCGGAACGTGCTCACGCAGAGCCAGCTCGCCCGGCTGTTGTCGGCCTCGGGGCCGACCGCGGGCGAGCTCAAGCGCCCCTCCGACGGCGAGGTGCCCAGGCGCATCTTCATGCTGCAGTGCGTGGGCTCGCGCGACTGCACGAGCAGCGGCAACGAACACTGCTCGGCGATCTGCTGCCTGTTCGCCACGCTGCACAGCTCGCTGATCAAGCAGCACTACCCCGACGCCGAGATCACCATTGGCTACACGGACATGCGCACGCCGGGCAAGGCGCACGAGGAGTACTACCGGCTCGTGCAGGAGCGCGGCGTGCGCTACGTGCGCGGCCGCGTCGGCGAGATCCTCGAGGAGCAGGACGGCAGCCTCACGGTACGCCTGGAGAACACGATGACCGGCAGCAAGAGCGAGGAGGCCTACGACCTCGTCGTGCTTTCGGCCGGCCTCGAGGGCTCCAAGGGCACGCAGGACATCGCCCGCGTGGCCGGCGTGCAGACTGCGGCGGCCGGCTTCATCCGCGAGCTCCACCCAAAGCTCGCCCCGGTCGACACGCAGCGCACCGGCATGTTCCTGTGCGGCACGGCGCAGGGCCCCAAGAACATCCCTGACTCGATCGCTCAGGCCAAGGCGGCGGCGGCGCGCGCGATCAGCATGCTCAGCACGGGCTTCGCGATGACGCCCGCCCAGGTGGCGGCCAGCGATGTCTCAGTCTGCATCGGCTGCGGCGTCTGCGAAGCGTCCTGCCCGCAGACGGCCATCGTGCTCACGCTGGGCGCCGACGCCCACTCCGTGGTCGACCCCAACATCTGCCGCGGCTGCGGCATCTGCGCCGCCGAGTGCCCGACGGGGGCCATCCAGCTCGGCGGCTTTAGCGACGACGAGGTGCTGGCGGAGGCGACCGTCTGATGGCCGGCGCCGCCAGCACGACGGGCCCCGGCGCGACGGCCGACCGCAAGATCGTTGCCTTCTGCTGCCGCGAGTGCGCGTACGCGGCGGCTGACGCGAGCGCCAACGCACGCACGCCGCTGCCGCCGACCGTGCGCCTCGTGCTCATGCCCTGCACCGGGCGCGTCAGCCCGCTGCATCTCTTGAGCGCGCTGGCCGAAGGCGCGGACGGCGTGATGGTCGCCGGCTGCCTGCTCGGCCAATGCCACTACCGCGAGGGCAACTTCCACGCCGTCGACCGCGTCGCGTTCGTGCAGCGGCTGCTCAGGAGCGTCGGCGTTGAGCCCGAACGCTGCCGGATGTTCACGATGAGCGCCGGCGAGCCGCCCAAGTTCGTCGCCGCCGTGCGCGAGATGGACCGCGTGATCGGCGGCCTGCCGCCGCTGCCGCGGTCGGAGGACGGCGGCGGCCGCAAGGCGGCAAGCGCCGGCGGCGCATCGTCGCTCGCGGCCGGCGAGCCACTCGTCGCCGCCAGGGGGGCCGCCTGATGCCGCTCACCCATCGCGGTCGCGAGATCCTGAGCCGCGTGCCGGCCGGCACGCTACAGAGCACCGTCGGCGTGGGCTGCGAGATCGTCCGCCACGAGGAGCTCTGCGTGGGCTGCGGCAAATGCGCCGGCAACTGCCCGTCCGGCGCCTCCGAGCGCGGCGCTTTGTTCGACGTCAATCAGCTCTTGGACGCGCCGGCGGACAGCCGCCGAGGTGCCCTCGGCGGCGCCCTCCGGCGCCTCATGCGGCACGAGCCCGACGGCCCCGTCGAAGTACCCGAGCGAGTCACCGTGTACCGCACCATCGTCTACGACAACGAGAAGTGCCTCGGCTGCGGCACCTGCGTCCGCGGCTGCCCGGCCGAGGCCATCGAGGCGCGGCCGCCGCAGGCGGACGCCGCGCCGACAGGCTCAGTCCATGCGGCCGCTCCAGGCGCGCCGGCCCCCGAGGAGGTGTGCGCGTGACCTCCTCCAGCGGCGCCGCTCCCGCGCGCCCGCGCGTCCTCCTCTGCGAGTGCGCCGGTACCCTCAAGAACATCGACTTCGAGCGGCTCGAGCAGCATGTCTGCGTGCATGCCGACGTGACTCGCGGCGACCACTGGTGCAGCCGCGTCGGCCAGGCGCAGCTGCTTGAGCTGATGGAGGCCGGCGACGGGCGCCAGCTCGTCTTCGCCGGCTGCTCCCCCGACTTCGCCGCGCGTCGCTTCCAGAAGCTCATGGCGCGCGGCCTGCGGCTCGAGATCGCCGACATCCGCGAGGGCTGCGGCTGGGTGCACGGCGACGATGTTGCCGCCGTCACCGCTAAGGCGGCGCGCATCATCGACTCGTCGATCGCCTACCCCGACGCCCCGGCGGACACGGTGAGCTACGCCGAGCGCCGCAACACCGTTGTCGTGATCGGCGGCGGCGTGGCCGGCACGCAGGCCGCCGCCGAGCTCGCCCAGATGGGGCACCACGTCGAGCTTGTGGAGCGGCGCGCCTTCCTCGGCGGCCGCGCCGCCCGCATCGGCACGGTGTTCCCCACCAACGACTGCGGCCAGTGCCTGCCCACCACCGACGCGCAGGCAGGAACCCGCAAGTGCTTTCACCGCAACGTCGCCATCGACCATCCCGACCTCGCGATTCACCGCCGCTCGACCGTGGAGACTGTCAGCGGTCACCCCGGCGACTTCCAGGTGAGCCTCCGCACCCTGCCCAACATGGTCACCGACGCCTGCGTCAACTGCGGCACCTGCGAGACGGTCTGCGAGGCCGACTCCTCGGAGCCCGGCAAGAAGGCGATCTTCAGCGAGTTCTACGACGGTCGCGTGATCCGCACGATCGACCTCGAGACCTGCACGTTCTGCGGCAAGTGCGCCGAGGAGTGCCCCGTGGAGGCGATCGACTTCAGCCAGTCGCCACGGCGGACGACCGTGCACGCCGGCGCCATCCTCACGGCCACGGGATGCGAGCCGGCGCCCGAGAAGTACTTCGACTATCTCGGCTACGGGCACGACGGCGTGGTCACCCAGGTGGAGCTGGCGGAGATGCTCGACGACTGGGCCGCACAGGCTTCGCTCGGCCGCATGCCCGTCGAGGAGCTCGTGATGGTCCAGTGCGCCGGCTCGCGCGACCAGCGCCACCTGCCGCACTGCTCGCGGCTCTGCTGCATGATCGCCCTCAAGCACGCCATCCGCCTCAAGACCTTGTTCCCCGAGATGAAGGTCACCATCTGCTACCTCGAGATGCGGACCGCCGGCGTCGGCTACGAGAACTGGTTCCTCGATGCGCGCAGGGCCGGCGTCGAGTTTCTGCGTGGCACGCCGCCCGAGGTGCAGTTCGACAGCCACGGCCGGCCGGTGGTCGAGGTCGAAGACGTCACCGCGGCGCGCAAACGCGTGCTGCGCCCCGATCTGGTCGTGCTCAGCACGGGCATGGTCCCGGCCATCGACACCGAGAAGCTGACCCAGACGCTGACCATCGACCGCGACCAGGACGGCTTCGTCGAGATCCTCGACCGCAAGAACCGCGCCACCGAGACCAGCGCCGAGGGCGTCTTCGTCTGCGGCTCGGCGGCCGGCCCGAAGGCTCTGATCGAGGTGAACACCGAGGCCTCGGCGGTGGCCAGCGAGATCCACAACTTCCTCACCTCAGCCGGGCGCCGCGGCACCGCGGCCTCGCAGGTCGACGCCGCCCAGTGCGTGGGCTGCGACGTCTGCTCGACGATGTGCCCCTTCGGCGCCATCACGCTCGTGGACCGGCCGGGGTCGACTCCGCGCCCCGATGAGGTCAAGGACGACGGCAAGCTCGCGGTGATCGACGCCCAGAGCTGCCGCGCTTGCGGCATCTGCGCCGCCAACTGCCCCGAGGTGGCGATCGCCCACAACCTGAGTGACGACGCCCTCTTCGGGCGCGTCGCGGTGATGACCGAGGGCGTCGAGAAGCCGGTCGTCGGCTTCTACTGCAAGGAGTGCGCCGGCGCCGCCATAGGCCTCAGCGGCCAGCGGCGTGATCGCTACCCCGAGAACGTCCGCCTTATCGAGCTGCCTTGCCTCGGGCGGGTGAGCGCCCTGCACATCGTGGAGGCGGCCCGCCTGGGCGCCGCCGGCGTGTTTCTCGCCGGCTGCGCCGAAGGCCGCTGCCAGTACCGCAGCGGCGACACGAGCGCGCGCGAGCAGATGCAGATTGCCGGGGAGGTGCTGGCCGCGAGCGGCACGCCGCTGCCGCTCGAGCTCTGGCACCTCTGCGCCGTCGACCGGCTGAGCGTGGGCCGGCGCATCCGCCTGTTCGCCGCGAAGGCCGACGGCGAGCTGCTTTCACTCGAGACGCTCGAGCGGGAGATGGAGCTGATCGGCGCCGCAGCCGGCGCCGCCTGCGGAGGAGGTGAAGCCTGTGGCCGTGGCCGCTGATACGGACGCCTATCCGCAAGCCGTCATCGACGAGTTCAAGCTCCTCGCCGACGAGTGCAGCATCTGCTACCAGTGCGGCACCTGCACCTCGAGCTGCCCGAGCGGCCGCGAGCTCTACCGCGGGCCGCGGCGTCTGGTGCGCCTTATCCTCGCCGGCGAGATCGAGGCGGTGCTGAAGAGCGACGATCTGTGGCGCTGCACCGAGTGCGGCACCTGCACTGAGGTGTGCCGCATGGACATCGACGTCGCTGCGGTCCTGAGCCGCCTGCGCAAGATCGAGCGCGAGCACGGCGGCGCCATCAGCTGCCCCGAGCGCACCGCAGCAGACGTCGCCGCCGCACGTCTGCGCAGGCACCCCCGCATCGACAACATGCAGTTCGGCGTGGCGATGATGGCCAAGGGCCACTTCCCCAAAGACAAGGTCGGCGCCGCTGCGACCGGCATCAAGATCGCGAAGCAGATGCTGCCCCGCCGCCGGAAGCGGCCGGCGGGCGAAGCCGGCCCGGCCTCCGAGGGCGTGGCGACGCTTCCGTTCTACGCCGGCTGCGCCCTGCCGCAGGATCACGAGCTGCACGCTTTGGTGCATGAGGTGGCCGCAGGTTTCGGCGTGCGCCTCGACGAGGCGGCGGACGCCGGCTGCTGCGGCCATCCCAGCCGCGGCGCCGTCGCCAGCCACTACGCGAGTGCAGAGCGCGTCTACACGGCGTGCCCGGCCTGCGATGCCAGCCTCGAGGAGGCCGGCGTCGAGGCCGTGCCGCTCTGGGACGCGCTCACCGCGCGCGCCGGCCGCAGCCCGGCCATGGCCCTGCGGGCGGCGGCTCCGGCCTTCGTGCCCTACGTCGGTTGCCTGGCCGACCGCGACGCCGCCCTCGCCGCGTTGGGCGAGGCCGCCGAGCAGGCCGGCGTCACCATGGAGGTCGACTACCCCACCCTGCACAACGGCTGCTGCGGGGCGCTCGGCGGGATGTACCGCGGCGCCACCAAGGCCGGCGCGCGGCTCCTGGAGTTCGCCGCGGAGAAGCACGCCCCGGTGGTCACCACCTGCGTGCTGTGCCGCGACAACCTCCACTCCGCCGCGCGCGAGCTTAAGATCGACGTCCCCGTCCACTTCTGGCCCGAGTTCTTCCGGGCAGAGGAGCACGTTTCTGAGGAGCGCACCGATGACTGACGACCAGCGAGCCGACAACCCCTACGCGCACGTCGCCGACGACGCCTTCGCGGCTACCCCGCGGCGCGACCCCGAGCTCGTGAAGCGCATCCTCGACGACCCGCGCATGCACGATCACAAGGATGGTTTTCAGAGCTGCATCCAGTGCGGAGTCTGCACGTCGGGCTGCCCGGCGGCGCGGTTCACCGAGTACTCGCCACGAGAGGTGGCCCGTCGCGCCCTCGACGGCGACGTCACCCTGCTCGAGGACGACACGCTCTGGTACTGCTACTACTGCTACACCTGCCAGAGCCGGTGCCCGCGCCACAACAGCGTCGCCGTGATCAACCAGGTCGTGCGCGGCATGCAGGTCGAGAGCGGTCGCGGCCGTGCGCACGTCGAGATGTTCGCCGAATGGTGCGGTGCCTTTTACGACAAGGGCATGGGCGGCGATCCGCACCTCATGTTCCCCGCGATCGGTGAGGCCTGGGGCGACAAGTGGACCGACTTCATGGCGCACCTTCTCGAGATCCGCGAGGAGCTCGGCCTCGGCGACCTGTACCCGCCCGACGACGTGGTCAAGGAGGTCCAGACGATCTTCGAGGAGACCGGCTTCAAGGAGCGCCTCGCCGCGGTGCGCGGCGAGAGCGTGCCCGCCGAGACGGCAGCGGAAGAAGGCTGACCCGCAGCCGGTACCGCCTACGCGGCCTGCGCCTGCGGCGGCCGCGTGAACCCGTCGATGATCCTCATCAGGCCGAGCACGACCAGGTAGAGCCCGACCAGCCAGAGCAACGCGAGCGCCCCGTTCACGGGGTGGGCGAAGAAGATGATGCCGACGATGATGGACAGGATCCCCAGGACGATGAGCCACAGCCGCTGACCACCGCCGACGCCGTTCATGAAGGCGCCGGCGATGTCGGTGATGCCGCTGACGATGATCCAGGCGGCGATGATGTACAGAAGCGTCAGGCTCGTGAGCCCCGGCCACACGAGAGCGATGATGCCGACGATGACCGCCAGCACGCCCACGACAATGGCTCCCCAGCGGCTCTCCGCGCGGCCCATCATGCCCGCCGCGGCCAGCGCCACTCCATAGACGATGGCGAAGATCCCGAACAAGAGGATCACGCTCGCAAGGCTCAAGCCCGGCCTCGCCAAGAAGAGCCCGCCGAGCACGATCATCAACAAGCCGGTGAGGATGGACAACGCCATCCAGGCGCCTCTGCTCTGCATGGCTGCTCCTCGGTAGAGAGTCCGTATCGGTTAGCTATCGTACTGTATTCAGCGCCGCCGCTGTTCTCCATCCCGTATACTCAACCACCACTCTCAGCACCGAGACCCGCGGGTGACCCATGCCTGACGCAGCCCATCTCAACGAGCTTCAGCGAGAGCTCCGCCGCCTTGCCGCCGAGCGCGACGTCGTGATCCTCGCCCACAACTACCAGCGCCCCGAGGTGCAGGACGCCGCCGACCACACAGGCGACTCGCTGGAGCTGTCGCGCATCGCCCAGAAGGACCCGCACGGTGTCATCCTCTTTTGCGGCGTGCACTTCATGGCCGAGACCGCGTACATCCTCTCGCCGCGGAAGACCGTGCTCATGCCCGACAAGCGTGCCGGCTGCCCGATGGCCGACATGGTCACCGTGCACGGGCTGCGCGACCTCAAGAAGCAGCACCCCGACGCCGTAGTGGTTGCCTACGTCAACACCTCGGCCGACATCAAGGCCGAAACCGACGTGTGCTGCACCAGCGCCAACGCCGTGCAGATCGTCGAGCGCTTCGCCAAGGACCAGAAGATCATCTTCGTGCCGGACAGGAACCTCGGCGACTACGTTGCCCGCCAGACAGGCCGCGAGGAAACCATGATCCTCTGGCAGGGCTGGTGCCACGTGCACGACGACTTCCGCGCGGCGGAGATCGAGCAGATCCGCGCGGCCAACCCGGGTTCGATCCTCATGGCGCACCCGGAGAGCCGCCGCGAGGTGCTCGACGTGGCCGACGTCGTCACGAGCACGTCCGGCATGCTGCGCTACCCGGCCGGGAGCGACGCGGCGACGTTCATCGTCGCGACGGAGACCGGCCTCCTCTACCGGCTCGGCGCTCTGTACCCGGAGAAGAAGTTCATCCCCGCCTCGAGCCGGGCGATCTGCCCGAACATGAAGCTGACGACCCTCGAGAAGTGCATCGCCACGCTCAGCGACGAGTGGGACGACGTGCTCGACCACGAGGTCACCGTGGGCGAGCACACGCGCGTGAAGGCCCTGCAGGCCGTGGAGCGCATGATCGCGTAGCGCGCTCGCGGGCCGGCGGGGCCGCGCCGCGGCCGGCCCGGCCTCAGATGCTCGACGAGCCCTCGGCCACCGGTTCCGGCTCCGCGAACAGCACCGTCGACAGGTACCTTTCTCCGGTGTCGCAGAGAACGGTCACGACGAGCTTGCCTTTGTTCTCGGGCCTGCTCGCCACCGTGTACGCGGCATAGGCGTTGGCGCCCGCGCTGATGCCGACGAGGATGCCCTCGGCGGCAAGCTCGCGGGCGAACCCGAAAGCCTGGTCGTTGGTGACCTGCACGACCTCGTCGTATACGTCGGTGTTGAGGATCTTGGGGACGAAGCCGGCGCCCATGCCTTGGATCTTGTGCGGACCGGGGTCGCCGCCGCTGAGCACCGGTGAGTCGGTGGGCTCGGCGGCTACGACGTACACATTTGGCTTGCGCTGCTTGAGCACCTCGCCGACGCCGGTCACCGTGCCGCCGGTGCCTACTCCTGCGACGAAGATGTCGACCTGGCCGTCGGTGTCGTTCCACACCTCTTCGGCGGTCGTGCGCCGATGCACCTCGGGGTTGGCGGCGTTCTCGAACTGTTGCGGCATGAACGCGCCGGGGATCTGGCCGGAAAGCTCGGTCGCCCGGGCGATAGCGCCCTTCATGCCCTGCGGGCCGGGCGTGAGAACGAGCTCGGCGCCGTACGCGCGCAGCAGGTTACGGCGCTCGATGCTCATCGTCTCCGGCATGGTGAGCAGCACCTTGTAGCCGCGGGCGGCAGCGACCATCGCCAGGGCGATGCCGGTGTTGCCACTGGTCGGCTCGACGATCGTCGTCTTGCCCGGCGCAATGAGCCCCGCCTGCTCGGCCGCGTCGAACATCGACAAGCCGATGCGGTCCTTGACGCTACCGCCCGGGTTGAACGACTCGAGCTTGCCGGCGATGGTGGCGCCGGATCGCTCCGAGACGCCGCGCAGCTTCACGAGCGGCGTGTTGCCGATGAGCTCGGTGATGTTGCCTGCGATCTTCACTGTTCTCTTCTCCTCTGTGGTCTGGATGGTCGCCGGTCAGATCTGGCACATGGACACGCCGGCGAGCTGCTCCAGAAGCTTCTCCGGGAGATTGCGCGAAGCGCGCTGCGACTCTCCCGGCGCGTGCATGTCTCTCCGCCGTCCGTCCCTCCGGTGCCAGCTAAACTTGATGTACTCTATCAAGTTTATCATCAATCACTCTAGAGACTCGTCGGACACGTGTCAAGAGAGACGACGGCACGATGCAGAATCGTGATGAGGCGGGTGACCCGCATGCAGGGCATGAGCGGGTCCCAGCGCCCGACGCAGCCGCGGGGAACGATGGTGGGGGGTGGCGCAGCCGGTGACGACCGCGAGGAGCGGTCCCTCGGCATCGGGGTCGAGGCTCGGCGGGCAGCGGGCGGCTGCGGCGGCATGTCGCGAATCGGTAAGATAAGGAACCCGCCTTTCCTTATCTAGCCGTTTCGCACTACCCCGCCGGGCGGCCCGGGCGGCCGCGCCGCACGAAGTCCGCGGGTACGGCGGAGATCTGGGCGACGTCGTCTGGCCCGGCCATCTCCGTGAGCAGTGGGTGGAGGGGAGCCGGGGGAGGAGGAGCCGACCGACCGCCGACGGAGGACGCCATGCCAAGCGTGAACGTGAGCTTTCCTGCAGCCTTGACCTCTCCGGAGCCGCCCGTCGTCCTCGACTGTGAAGCCGGCACCGTGGCCGAGGCGCTGCGGGCCGCCGTGGCGCAAGCGCCACGCTATGCGCAGCGCATCTTCTTCCACGACCGGCTGCTGGTGAGCGTCGTCCTCAACGGCCGGCATCTGGCGCCTGCGGCCGCGCTGATGACGACGCTCATGGCGGGCGACCGTGTGGAGGTCATGCCGCCGGTCGCCGGCGGCTGAGGCTCCGCGTGAGGTGAGCCCCGCTCGGGTACGCTGCCTTGCAGAGACCGGCGACGAAAGGCAGGCCATGGCCCTCTGGAGCACACGCGAGACCAGGAGCGAGCTCCTGCTCGCCTGCCTGCGCATCATGATGGGCGCGATCTTCCTCGCGGTATGGTCGGACAACCTCATCAAGGGCTTCTACTCGGCGGGCGGCTGGGCGCACTTCGTGCAGCACTATGCCGACACCACCAAGGTCGCACCGTACGCCTGGGTTCTGAACCACGTCCTCATCCCGCGGGCAGCGATCGTCGCGCCGGCGCAGTTCGCCGTGGAGCTCGTCGTCTTCGGCCTGTTTCTCGTGTTCGGGGTCTTCACGCCGGTGGCGGGGCTGCTGGCCGCCGGCTTCCAGCTCAACCTGCTGATCGCGACCTCGGGCACGACCGACTGGGCGGGCACCTACATCATCATGCTCGTGCTCCTCATCGCCATCGCGGTCGGGCAGTCGGGGCGGACGCTCGGCGTGGACGCGCTGCTCGCGCGGCGAAGCCCGCATCCGCGCATCCCTGTCTACTGACGCGAGCGTCCGCCGGCCGGCGCCTCAGGGCGCCGGCCGAAACCCCAGCAGCCGCAGCCGCAGCAAGCACCAGAAGATGTCGCGCACAGCACCGAGCGTCCCGCGCCACGTGCCCGCGATCTTCGAGCGCCCTGCCCGCGGCCGGTAGCGCGTGTCGCGGAAAGCGAGGCGCGCGCCGACGAGCCGCGCCTTCACCAGCATCTCCGTGGGAAAGGCGTAGGCGCGCTCCTCGAGGCGCAAGCGCTCCAGAAGGTTGAGGCGGACGGCGCGAAACGGCCCGTCGTCGCTGAGTCGCAGCCCGAAGAAGACGATGAGATTGAGGCCCAGCCAGTCGTTGCCCAGACGCTGGTGCAGTGGCATCCGGCCGGCGGCCACTCCGCGGACGGCCGCGCGGCGCGACCCCACGACCAGGTCGGCAGCGCCCGCGAGGACGGGACCGACGAGGTGGCGCACCTGCGCCGGATCGTCGGTCCCGTCCGCCTCCATGAACACGACCGCGTGGGCGCCGCGAGCGGCGGCCTCGCGGGCACCGCGGAGACACGGATAGCCGTAGCCTCGCCGCGCTTCGCGGAGCAGGGTTCCGCCCGCTGCGGCGATCAGGTCCGGGCTGCCGTCCGTCGAGCCGTTGTCCACGAAGAGCGCACGGTCGAGCAGATCGAGGTCGCGCAGCTCGGCCAGCAAAGCCGGCAGCGCCGCAGCTTCGTCGAGCACCGGCACGACGATGAAGTAGTCTGGGCCTTGCGATGAAGCGTCCACGCCTGCGCGCCTACCTCGGTCTCGGCTTGCTGGCCGCCGGCCTCTGCGGCCTGGCGCTCTCCGGCGACCTCATCGTGCACATCGAGCGATTCATCGCATTCTACGGCCTGTCGCTGGCCGGGTTCGCCCTGCTGGCGACGGCGGCGGCGACTCTGCCGCTGCGCGGCGTCCTGGTCGCCGCCGTCGTCTTGCGCGTCATCTTCCTGCCGGGGACGCCGAGCCTGACCGACGACTTCTACCGCTACCAGTGGGACGGGCGCGTGCAGCAGGCCGGCATCGACCCGTACCTCTACGTGCCGAACGACCCGCGGCTCGACCGGGTGGGCTACGCGGGCCGGGCGCTGATCAATCATCCGCACCTGAAGACGGTGTACCCGCCGCTCGCCGAAGCGACCTTCTTCGGCGTTGCAGCGGCCGGCTGCGGTGTTCTTGCGTTCAAGCTCCTCTTCGGCGCCTTCGACCTGCTCACCGCCGCGGCTGTGTGCTGGCTGGCGGACGCCAAGCGCAGGAGACAGGCGACCGTGCTGTACCTGCTGTGCCCGGCCGTGATCGTGCAGACGTGGGGCGCGGCGCATCTCGAGATCGTCGCCGTAAGCCTCGTCGTGCTCGCGGCGGCGGCGCTGCTGCGCGGCCGCGACTGGCAGGCAGGCGTGCTGCTCGGGCTGGCGGCCGCTTTCAAGGTAACGCCGGCGGCGCTGCTGGTGCCGGCGCTGCTCGGCGGGCGGGCGAAGCCCGCCCGCTTTCTCGCCGGCTTCGTCCCGGCGCTGGTCGTCCCCTACCTGCCGTACCTGCTCCGCGGCGGCGCCTTCGGCTCTCTCTTCGAGGGCGGCAGCGCCTGGACCGGCGGGGCGCTCCTTTTCTCCCTGCTCGCCGAGATCGTCGACGCCCAGGTTGCCAGGCTGCTCTGCCTCGCGGTCTTCCTGTGCGGCGCCGTGTGGATCGCCCGGTCCCTGCAAGGCCGGGCGCGCACGGCCCCGGCCTTCGCCTGGACGATGACGCTGCTGACCTTCTGCCTGCCGGTGGTGCACGCGTGGTACTGGCTCGCGCCGCTCGCCCTCGGCCTGGCCGCCGGCATCTGGCTGCCGGTGGTGCTCGGCCTGGTCGCTCCCTTCCCGGAGGCGCTCGCCGGGCGCTGGCCGGCGCAGGCGCCGCCGTGGCGGCAGCTCGCCGTGGTGGCGTGGCGCCGGCTCCCTGCGCTCGACCCGCGGCGGCGGCTCGAACGCCGCGCCGGCGCTGAAGTGGCCGCCACCGGCGCGGTGCCGCATACTGAAGAAACGATGGGACTGAGAGAACGCATATGACGCGCGACCTCGAGGCGCGCGGGCAGCAGGGGTCGCGAGTCCTGGCCGTGATGGCCAAGCCGCTCGTGCGCGGCACGGTCAAGACGCGCCTGGCCGCGCAGCTCGGCGACGACAAGGCGCTGGCAGTCTACGAGCGCCTCCTGTTGGGAACGCTCGCGCAGGCCGAGCACCTTGGGGACGTCGACCTGGTACTGGCCGAGGCGGCCGTGGACGGCGGGGTGGGCCGGGCCGCAGGCCCGGCCCCGGATTCGCCGTCCGGCCTCGCGGGCGCACCTGCCGATCTTCTCGCCGGCCGCCCGGCCCGCTGGCGGCGTCTCACGCAACGCGGCGATTCACTCGGCGCGCGCCTCGCCGGCGTCTTCGCCGACCTTTTCGCGGGCGGCGCCGCGTGCGTCGTCGCCGTCAACAGCGACAGCCCCGCCATTCCCGTCACGTACCTCGAGCAGGCGTTTGCGCGTCTGGCGGCCGCTCCTTCCGCCGGCCGCATCGTCTTGGGTCCGGCCGCCGACGGCGGCTATTACCTCATCGGCCTCGACGCGACGACCTGGAAGGCCCACCAGGATGCCCTCAGCGCCCTGCTCACCTCGTCACCGATGAGCACCGCGTCGCTCCTCGCTCACACGCTGCGCGCGGCGCAGGCGCGCGGTCTGGAACCGCTGCAACTGCCTCTCTGGATGGACGTCGACGAGCCCGCCGATGTCGCCATCCTTGCGCGACTCGAGGGTGAAGCTCCGCTGCGCGGCGAGCCGTCCGCCGGTCTCCGCGAGATCTACCTGCACGTCACGCACCGCTGCGGCCGCGACTGTCGCCACTGCTACAACAAGCAGGCCGCATGGGACCCCGGCGAGCTCACCACCGCCGAGTGGAAGGACGCGATCGACCAATGCGTCGCGCTGGGGGCCTCGAGCTTCGTCTTCATCGGCGGCGACCCGCTGCTGCGCGACGACTTCGTGGAGCTGCTCGACCACATCACGGGGACGCACCAGGCCCATGCGCGCTTCTTCTTCAACAGCTACGTGGATGCGGCCACGGCGGCCGAGCTGAGCCGCGCCGGGCGCGGCCTCCTGCGGCCGCTGGCCAGCATCGACGGGCCGCGCGCCATCAACGACGAGCTTCGCGGCCCCGGCAGCTACGACGACATCATGGCCTCGCTGGCCAACCTGCTGGCCGTCGGCCTCGAGCCGGTGGCCAACACGGTGCTCGTGCGGCCGGCGCTGCCCGGTCTGGCGCAGCTCGCCCGCGAGCTGTGCGCCGCCGGGCTCAGCCGGCTCCACCTCATCCTGCCGCACCAGCAGGGCTGGGGGCCGGCCGATTTCGGCCTCGTGCCGTCCGGCGAGGAGCTGCTCACGGCCCTGCGCGACCTGCTGTCGGCGGCCGCCGAGGTCGGCCTGGTGGTCGACAACATCCCGAGCTGGCGCCGCCGCATCGGCGCCCGCAACGACCTGTGCGCCGCCGGCTGCCGCGACCTCGCCATCGACCCCTACGGGCAGGTGCACGCCTGCGTGATCACCGCCGGCGACCCGGCCTTCGTCGCCGGCGCGCTGCGCGAGCAAAGCCTCGAGATGATCTGGCGCGCGTCCAGCAGCCTGCGGCTGCTGCGCGCCGCGCGCGCCCGCGACCGCGCCGAGTGCCTCGTCTGCCCAGTGGTCGACGCCTGCGGCGGCGAGTGCTGGGTGCAGGCGCACTACGCCGCCCGCGCCCACGAACAGCCGGCCGGCTACGCGGCGCCCTTCCCGTACTGCGATCTTGTGCGGCCGATGCTCGAGGAGCTGACCGCCGCGGCCGGGGCCGCGCGCGATGCCGCCGCTCCGGCCGGCGTCGACTGCGTCGCCGCCGGCGCCTGCGGCGGCCAGTCCGCCGCCGGCACCGAGGACTACGCCCTCTTCGACTGCATATGAGGCTACTGACGGCGCGGGCGTGACCCGCGCGCCTCATCGCAGCCGTCTCTACTCCAGGATCTGCCCCAGATACTCGGGCGGACTCACGACGATCACGCCACCGCGGATCTCCGTCGGGAAGTCCGCGATGTTCCCGGTCACCAGCACCGCCCCGCTCGCCTTGGCCAGAGCGAGGGACACCAGGTCATCCGGATTCGGCCCCTCGAGCGGCCAGGGCTCGGGTTCCGGCTCATGAAAAGCGATCTGGAGCACCCTCGGCAGCCACGCGGGAGGAAGACCTTTGGGCCTGAATCGAGGCCGGTTCAGCACTTCCCGGTATTCCGCCGCAACCGATGGGCAGACGTGGACGGGCGCCTGCCTGAGCAGTACCCGCTCCAGGATTCGCGCGATGTCGCTGCCGGGTCTCAGAGCCGCCGAGACGAGAACGTTCGTATCCAGGACGACGGCTCGACTCATGCGCTGCGCTTTCGCTGCCCGGTGCTCTTTCGGGCGGTGCGGATCTCGGCCTCGATGTCTTCCATGGAGATCTGATCGAGGCCGGCCTCCACAGCGCGCTCCTGATCCCGGCGCAGGGCGAGGACCGCGGCGAGACCCTCCGCAAGGTCCAGGACCGCGCTGCGATCGTCGGGAGGTACCTGGAGCAGAACGAACTCGCGATCCCGGCCGGTCAGCAGCAGCGGCTCGGCAGAGAACCCGGGGCCGAGCGCCTTCACGCCTTCGCGCTGGAACTCGCGCAGCGGAATGGTCTTCATGACCGCACCCCTCCAGTCTATTGTCGACGTTTTGACGACATGAGCGCAAGCGTACCACGCGGAGCTTCATGCCTGCCCCCGGCCGCTATTTGCGCCACCGCCCCCACAGCTCGCGCCCCGGGCTTCAGTCCCGCCGCCGCCGCGCCGATACTGACAGCGGTAACGCGGGCGGGCGCCGGCATACAAAGCTGAGCAGCGTCGCCGCTCGATCCCGGAGGGAGAGGCGACGTGGAAACGGACGAGACGGCTCCGATCAGGCTGACGCCGCTGCAGCTCAAGGCATGGCTGCTCTCGGCGGGTGGCGTCGCCCTCGACGGCTTCGACCTGTTCATCATGGGCGTGGCTCTGCCGCTGATCCTCGTACGGTACTCCGGACCCTCCTGGCAGACGGGGCTCATCGCCTCGGCCGCCATCATCGGGGCCATCATCGGCGCGCTCTTCGGCGGCAACCTCACCGACCGTTTCGGGCGCAAGCGGCTCTACATGTGGGACCTCGTCGCCTTCGTCGTGTTCGCCATCGCCTCCGGGTTCGCCTGGAACGTGTGGTCGCTGATCGTCTTCCGCTTCATGCTCGGCTTGGCTGTGGGGGCCGACTACCCCATCGCCGCCTCCTTCTCGGCCGAGTACCTGCCGAGCCAGGTTCGCGGCCGCTGGCTGGTCGCGGGCTTCAGCTTCCAGGCCCTCGGGATGCTGGCCGGCGCCGTCACCGGGCTGATCCTGCTGGCCATTCACCCCGTGGACGACACCTGGCGCCTGATGCTATCGGTGGGCGCCATTCCGGCGATCATCATCATGTGGGCGCGGCGCAGTGTGCCCGAAACTCCGGCCTGGGAGGCGCACCTCAAGGAAGCTCACCCCGAGCCGCCGGCGCGGCTGCGTGAGCTCTTCCGGGGCGTCAATCTCAAGAAGACCACGCTCTGCGCCGGCGCCTGGTTTCTCATGGACGTGATGATGTACGGCATCGGGCTGTTCACGCCCATGCTGCTGGCGAGCATGGGCTTCGCCAAGCATCAGGGCTGGAACTTCATCCGCGAGGACATGGGGTCCACAGCGGGCACGGCGCTTCTCGACCTGCTCCTGGTGGCGGGCTTCGTCATCGCCATCTTGCTGGTCGACCGGGTCGGCCGGATGCCGCTGCAGAAGGTCGGCTTCCTCGGCGCCGCCGTCGGCCTTGGGCTGCTCGGCGTCGCCGCGATGAACGGAAACCCGATGTGGCTCGTCATCCTGGGCTTCGCGATCTTCAACCTGTTGATCAACGCGGGCCCCAACTCGACGACCTTCCTGGTGCCGGCCGAGATCTACCCGACGCGGCTGCGCGCCACCGGCCACGGCTTCGCCGCCTCGGCGGGCAAGTTCGGCGCCGCCTTGGGCGTTTTCGTGCTGCCGATCCTCGAGTCGAGATGGGGCACGGCGGCGATGGTGTTCGCGATGGCCGGCGTCGGACTCGTCGGGCTCGCGTTGACGATCACCTTCGGCCGGGAGACGCGCGACGTGCAGATCGTCGGCGTCGCGACGAAGGCATCGGCGGCGGCCAAGCCTGCGGGAGTCGACGATCTCGCCTGAGCGCGTTCAGAACCAGTCTGCGAAGAGGCGGATCTCGAGCGGCGTGAGCGGCTCGCCCCTGCCGAAGCGGGCGAGCTCCTCGCCGCCGGGCGGCGCCGCCGGCGCGGCGCTGCGGCAAGCCATGCCCGGCAGGCCGGCGTCCCGGGCTGCCCGGCCCACGGGCTGACATACCTCGTGAGGCACCGGCGAGCCATGCTCATCGAGCGGATAGGTCGCCGGCAGGCCCACCGCCACGCAGCCCGCATCGCTGAGCACATCGACGAAGTCGTCCTCAGGCACGACCGTGCTCACGAGGACCGGCGCCGACGACGGCTCCAGATCCTCGGGGCCATACGGCAGGCCGGCGAAGCGCTGCAGCAGATTCGCCCGCGCGACCCGCTCGTCGCCGTTCAGGTAGACCACCGGGAAGGATCCCGGCGCGTTCCAGCGGCCACCGCGCGCCTGGGCGTGCTCGCCGCTCAGCGGGTCGTCCCAGTCGGGGTCGGCGACGCGCACGTACACGCCGCCTCGAGCGACGAGCAGCGGGGTCACGCGGTGGCGGCGTAGTCGAAGGAGCGGCGCACCGAGTCGAGCAGCCAGACGTGACGGTCGGCGGCAATGAGCTCGAGCAACGTCTTGCCGCCGTATTCGGACGCCGGCCGGCGCGCGATGCCGGGGATGCGCGCCGGCTTGAGCCGGCGCGCCAGCACATCGGCGATCGCCGCAACCGTGGCCGCCTTGGCCCTGCGGGCGGCGGGCGGCCCGTCGGCAAGCCAGAGGCCGGCCGCCTGACGAGTGACCCCGAAGATGCCGCCCAGCTCGGTGACGCTCAGGCCGAAGACGGCGCGGACGCGCTCGAGGTCTGACCGCTCGGCCTGCTGCGCCTCAACGACCAGACGCGTGAAGCGCAGCAGGGCGTCCGGATCGTCGAGACGCGGAAAGGAGGCGCCGGCCGGCAGCGCCAGCGGCTCGACGCCGGGCAGAAGCGCTCGCGCTCGCGCCAGCAGGTCAAGCGCGACGCCAGTGCCCGGCCCCTTTTGCTGCACCCACGGCGAGAACGGCGCGTCGGCGGCGAAGGTGCGCAGCAGCTCGATGCTCGTGCGCGAACAGCCGCCGGGATACGCGACGCAGTACTCTCCGGCGTCGTCGCGCACCACGAGGTCGGGCCGCGCCTCGTGCATGGCCGCGAGCAGCCGCTCGGTGAGCTCGCGGTGCGCGGCCACGTAGCGGCGAGCGGCGGCGGGGCGGCCCCGCAGCGCGTCCCGCAGGGACGCGCTGAGCCGCCGCCTCAGGCCCGGAGCGACGGCATCGATGGCAGCGACCGCCGCCTTGGGATCGGCGACGTCCAGCACGGTGACGGTCAGCGTCGTCATGTACCGAGCGTAGCGCAAGGGAAACGCAAGGGCAAGGAAAACGCAACTTGCTGATGCAGCGGCAGTGACAACGTGCACCGGGACTGCTGGATCAGGAGCTGCATCAGCACGGGACGTCAAGACCCTGCCGCATGCGTGCCGAGGGCGTGGTGGTCACCGCGCGACCGCTGCGCCGCCGGCGCCGACGGGGCTCGCCTGGACAGCGGAATCCGCACGATCCTCGCATGCCGCGGCCGGCAAGGCTGCGCGCTAGCCTGCCTTCGCGCGGACCTGGACCTCTCGCTCCAACCGCTCGCCGAGCTCGTCGGCGGCGACATCGAGGTCGTAATCGGACTGCAGCCCGAGCCAGAACTGCGGCGAGGTGCCGAAGTAGCGCCCCAGACGCAGCGCCGTGTCGGCGCTCACGCGGCGCTTGTGCAGGACGATCTCGTTGATGCGCCGCGGGGGCACGCCGAGGCTCAGGCCCAGCCGGTTCTGGCTGAGGCCCAGCGGCTTCAGGAACTCTTCGAGCAGCACCTCTCCCGGATGGACCGGAGGGAGCCTCTTCTCACTCATGCGCGCTCACTTCCTCAGTGGTAGTCGCAGATCTCGACCTCGTGGGCGCCGCCGCCGCGCCATCGAAAACAGATGCGCCACTGGTCGTTGATGCGGATGCTGTGTTGGCCTGCCCGGTCGCCGGAGAGCTTCTCCTGCCGGTTGGCGGGCGAACTGCGCAGATCGACAAGATCGGCGGCGTTGTTCAGCATCCGCAGCCTGCGCAGCGCCACCGTCTGGATGTCGTTCGGCAGCCTGCCGGAGAATCTGCGGTCGAAGATCCGCTCCGTCTCGCTGTCGCGGAACGACTTGATCATGGGACCATGGTATAACGCGACGCGTTATACGTCAAAGGGGTAGATGGTGGAGTGTGGGAGCCACGCTGGAGCCTTGCGGACCTCGGCGAGCTGCTCCCGCGCATCTCCGCCCTACCGACGGGCGCATCTCCACGCGTGCCGTGACGCGCTCGCGGGACTCAGGGGCTAGTGTCCTGAGTCGTTAAGTCGTGGGCGAGCCTTGCGCGGGCGGCATGGTCGAGTCGGAGGGCCTCACGTCTGAGTTCGTCAACGGTCATCGCATCACGCCTCGCAGCGAAGGAACTGGGTGCATCGATTGTACCGCCGCGGCCCCCAAGCGACGCAGGATGACAATGGGCGCGTTGGGACTGACAAGAGGGCCTGGCAACTTCCGGCACGCGCCGACAAGTCCGTCGCGACCCGCAGCGTTGCCGACCCCCGCACGCGGTCTTCCTTGATATCGAGCAGAGCCTCGTTGGCCTGCTCGAGGTCGTACTCCTGCAAGGACAGAGGGGTCAAGTGGCGCTTGGGGTCAGGCCGCCCGCCTCACAGGTCGTCTTCCGAGAGCTCCGCCAGCTTCATCAGGTTCTTGAGCAGCGCACCCTTGCGGTCGCGATGCTCGTGGACCGGGATCGAGAGGCGGACGACGCTGCCGGGCTTGCCGTAGATGTGATGGCTGCCGTGCACCCGGAGTAGAGTCCAGCCCTTGCGCTCGACGGCGCCGGCGAGATCGCGGCCTGAGACCGACTTCATACGGCGATGTCGATGACCCGGTCGTGCTTTCCGGACTGGACAGGAGCAACCTCGACGGCGAGACAGCCCTCGATGGCTTCGCGCACGTTGTCGAGCAGCTCGTCGTAGGACTCAGCCTGCGTGGCGCAGCCGGGGATGGCCGGCACCTCAGCCCAGAAGCCGCCTTCTTCCGCCTCGTGAACGACTACCTTGAGCTGCATCGGGACTTCCTCGTTGGTGTCGGTCGCGGCCAGATGAGTATGCCGCCTGGGGTCCGGCGGCTTCCGCGCGCGCCGGTCAATCCGTCGCGACTCTCAACACAGCCGACCCCCGCACGCGATCCTCCTTGAGGTCGAGCAGCGCCTCGCTGGCCTGCTCGAGGTCGTACTCCTGCACGCGGCTCACGACGGGGATGAGGGCCGCGTCGCGCAGCAGCTCGCGGGCGTCCTGGCGCGTCGAGTTGGCGACGCTGCGGATCACGCGCTCGTGGTAGATCCACGGGTACTCGATGGGCGGGATGGGCGAAGAGTAGATCCCGCCCAGCGCCACGATGCCGCCTTTGTCGAGGCGGCGCAGGGCGTCGACGGCGAGCTCGCCGGCGGGGGCGAAGACGATGGCCGCGTCGTAGAGCACACCGGGGTCGTCGCTCGCTTCGCCGGCCCAGACGGCGCCGAGCTCGCGCGCCATCGCCCGGTGCTCTTCGTCGCGGGCGACGCCGTACACCTCCCAGCCGCGCCAGATGGCGACCTGCGTGCAGAGCGACGCCGCCGAGCCGAAGCCGTAGATGCCGAGGCGGCGCGGATGATCGCTGGGAGCCGGCGGCGCGGGCGGCCAGTCGGGCCAGCGCTCGCGCTCCTTGACGGCGGTCAGCTCGGCGGCCGCAGACTCGCCGCCCCCGCCCGGCGCGCCCGGTAGCCCGGCGCCCTGGCCCACTACGCCGATCAGCCGCAAGCAGCGATACCCGATGATGCCGGCGCACAGCAGCGGCGCGGCGGCCATGGCGGTCATGCCGGGCGGCAGACGGTAGACAAAGCCGGCCGGCGCCACCGTGTATTCGGCGAAGCCGCCGTCCACGTCCCAGCCGGTGAACAGCGCATGCTCGCAAAGGTTCTCGTCGCCGCGCCGGCAGAAGCGGCAGGTCTCGTCGGTCTGGTGCAGCCACGGCACCCCGACGCGGTCGCCGACGGCCAGCGGCGCGCCCGGTTCGCCGCCGGGCGCGACAAGCTCCGCGCCGGCACCGAGCGCCACGACCTCACCGACGATCTGGTGTCCGGGGACGACCGGCGAGCGATGCGGCGGCAGCTCGCCCTCGAGGATGTGCAGGTCGGTGCGGCAGACGCCGCAGGCCAGCACGCGCAGCAGCACCTGGCCGGGGCCGGGCGCGGGAACAGGCAGCTCGACGAGCCGGAGCGGCCTCTCGGCCGCCGGCGCCGGCGCCGCGAGCTGCATCGCCCGCATCGTCGCGGGAATCGTCTCGCTCATCGTCATCCTCCTGGTTGACGGAGGGTCCACGCCCCGGCGCGCCGCCGGCCTACGACAGCACGTCCTTGCGCCGGAACAGCAAGTAGGCGACGAGCGTCAGCCCGAAGCTCCAGGCGCCGAACGACGCCAGGCCCTTGAGGATCGGCGTCCAGTAGATGGGGTCGCGGAAGAAGCTCACGTACTCGAGGAAGTAGTTGGGGAACACCCATGGCCGCAGCCAGGCGAAGTAGCTGAAGGCGATGACGATCTGCACCACGATGTAGAAGATCACTGCGCCGATGAGCGCCGTGAGGCTCGAGTCGGTGAGCACAGAGAAGAGGAGCGCCAGCGACACCATGCACGACATCGCCGCCAGACCGTACAGGAACACCAGCCCGGTGAGGCCGAGGCCGTGGACCACGCTCAGCGTGGTACCCGACAGCGTGACCATGGGGTGCAGACCGAAGAACAGCCCGCCGAACACCACGCCGCCGACGAGCACGAGCAGAAAGCCGACGGCGAGGTAGAGCATCGCCACGACCCACTTGCTGAGGAGCATCGACCCGCGCTTGACGGGGCGCAGAAGGATGATGCGCAGCGTCCCCAGCTCGGCCTCTCCGGCGACCATGTAGCCGGCGACCATGCTCGCGGCCATCGGCAGCAGAAACGGCAGGAGCGCCGACAGCGACGCCAGCGGCACGTACATGCCGTTGCCGAGCACTCGGTCCAGGAATGCCGGCCCTCCCCCGCCACCGTTCTCATGCGGGCCGCTCCCGGCCAGCTTGAGGGCCAGTGAGACGAGGAACGGGATGGCGAGCATGCCGGCCCAGATGAGATAGCTGCGGCGCTGGAAGAGCAGCTTGATCCACTCGCGGCGCAGCGGACCCCAGGCGTGGCCGCGCATCCCGGGCGCCGTGCTGCCGTGGGCGCCGGAGGAGGAGGAGGCGGGCGCGTCTGCGGGCACGGCGCTCATCGCCGCCTCCCCAGCACGCGAGCGATGCCGCGGCGGCGGCTCTCGGTCGCAGGCTTGGCGTCGTCGGCGCCGGTGAGCTCGAGGAAGAAGTCCTCGAGGCCCTGCTCCGGCGCCGGCACGACGGCGCGCACGGCGAGGCCGTCGGCGACCAGCCGGCGCACCATCTCGGGCACCGTCTCCTCACCGGCCTGCACGACGAGGAAGCCGTCGTCCTCGATCACGCCGGCGGCGCCGAACTGGGCGCGCAGCGTCGCCGCGGCGCGGCTCTGGTCGTCGGTGAGCACTTTGACGGCGTCGTTCTGCGGGCGCAGCTCCGAGACGGGGCCCTGCACGACGATTCGCCCCCGATTGAGGATCACGGCGCGCGTGCACACCTGCTCCACTTCGTGCAGCAGGTGTGAGCTCAGGAAGACGGTGGTACCGGACGCGCCCAGCTCGCGGATGAGCTCGCGGACGTCCTTCATCCCGCGCGGATCGAGGCCGCTCGTGGGCTCGTCGAGCACGATGAGCTCCGGCGAATGCAGCAGCGCCTGAGCGATGCCGAGGCGCTGCTTCATGCCGTGGCTAAAGCCGCCCACGCGAGACTCGGAGCGCTCGCGCAGGCCGGCGATCTCGAGCACCTCGTCGATGCGCTCCTCGCTCACCGGACCGCTCATGCTGCCCAGCAGGCGGAGGTTCCGCCGCGCGCTCATGAGCGGGTAGAAGGTGGGGTCGTCGACGAACCCGGCCACGTGACGCAGGGCGCCCTGGAGCTGGCCGGGTACGCGGTGGCCGCAAACCTCGGCGTGACCGCTCGTCGGGTGGATCAGGCCGAGGACGAGCCGGATCACCGTCGTCTTGCCGGCGCCGTTGGGGCCCAGGAAGCCGAAGACGTCGCCGCGGCAGACCTGCATGTCCAGAGCGTCGACGGCGAGCAACGTGCCGAACTGCTTGGTCAGGGCGTGGGTGCTGAGCACGACGGGGCGGCCGGAGCAGTTCTGCTGCTCCGGCCGCCCCGTCGACTCGCTCTGCGTCTGCGCTTCCGCGACGGCTTGCGTCACGCCATCGTCCAAATCAATGCACGGAACCGACGAACGCCTGTAGGTCGGCGGCGGGCACCATGCCCGCGGCCGCCAGCGTAGTGTCGCCCTGCTGCCACACGGAGACGCCGCCCAGCGGCGTCATGAACGAGCGCACGGTGACGCCGTTCACGGATGTCGTGTCGACGAGCGCGGGGAGCTGCGCGAGCTGCTTCTGCAGTTCCGGCGTGGTGGCCGTCTCGGCCAGCACGATAGTGCCGAAGCCCTTGCCGTAGAGGAGCACGGCGATTGGGCCGGTCGGCGTCGTGGCCGAGCTGTTCGCGGCCGTACCGAACCCGCCCATGCCGGTCGCTCCGAGGAGCTTCATGACCGGCTGGTCGAGCGCGGTGAGCGGGCCGCCCTTGTCGATGACGGCGGCCCAGTTGAACGGCCGCGCGGTGTAGCCCTGCGCCGCGGCGAGCGGGAAGGAGACCAGCTTCTGCGCCTCAGGGATGGTGAGCAGTGCGCTGTGCAGCAGGTTCTGCATCTGCGTCTGCTGCGCCTTGGTGGGCTCGGCCTTGTTGCCATGCGCGGCCCCGGTCTGGCCCTGCGTCGCCTTGCTGAGGTCGATCGTCTTGGTGGTCACCGTCGTGCCGGGCGGCGGCGTGAAGTCGTAGGTCGACGCGGGAACGGCGTCGTACGAGACTGTCGTGAAACCGAACTGGAGCACCGGTGAGGTGCCGCCTTTGGCCGTCACCTGAAGTTGCAGCGGCACGTAGGTCTGCCCGTCGATCGCGGCCTGCACCGAACCCAGCGCCGTGTCGGGGGCGGTCGGCGTCATAGCGATGAAGTAGACCTCACGACCGGCCACCACGCCCTGGCCGGTTACCGTGACGTCGGCGTAGGGCGCGAGCTGCTGCAGAAACGCTGAGATCGCCGCCGGGGTCGCCATGGTCGGCGACGGCAGCGGCGTCGGCGTGGAGCCATCGGTCGGCGGCGTGCCCGTGACGATGATGTGCTTGGCCGTGTTGGCGGCGTAGTCGTAGAGCCAAGCGTCGCGCGCCGCGCTGTTGGCGACCATCGTTTGATCGCCGCCGCTGGCCTGCGACTCCAGGCGCACGCCGCCGTCGCTCATCCAGATGCGTCCCGAGCCACTGGCGGCGAGCGGCAGCTTGGCCGAGGTGCCGAAGTTGCTGCCGGTCAGCGCCGACATGTCGCCGAGCAGGTTGTTCTGCCAGGCAACGTCACCGCTGATGCTCGTGGTCTGCTGGTCCTGCTGCGCCATCTTCGCGAGAAGGTCTGACGCTGAGATGGCGGGCAGGGGGTTGGTCTGGTCGGCGCCCGCGACCGCGACGATGCCGGCGATGAGGCCTGCTGCCGCAAGCACGGCGACGAGGATGAAGATCGTGAGCTTGGTTCGCATGGTGACTCCTTCAGGAGATAGTCCGCTGCATACTGTGTACCCCCCTTTGGCGCGCGAGGCAACCTTGCAGGCGGGCGCCGTAACCATTCTTCACGGCAGCGAAAGGACGTACTCCTTCCAGCCCGCGAAGAAATCGTCCCAGCTCACGCCCAGCGCCACACGGGTCGCCTTGTCGATGCCTTCTCTGGTGAGGTCGGAGTCGGCGACCGCGGTGACGAACGGTCTGAGCTTGGCGAGCCCCCAGCGGTCGAGGACGTACAGCACCACCGACGCGGCCTCCAGATACGCGAGCCGCACCTGCTCCGTGGAGTTGCCCATCCAGAGATCTCCGGCGGCCATGGCGTCGAGCAGCGGCCATAGCTGGTTGCCGCTGGCCACCTCTTCACGCAGCGGAGTCCAGTCGCGCCCTCCCTCGACCGCCGTGGCCAGCCCTTCGAGCAGAAACGTGGGGGCGTGCGCGGTCTTCGCGAACCACTGCCCGGTGTAGGCGTGCGTCATCTCGTGGGCGAGCATCAGCGGCATCCAGGCGCCGGTGCCGTCAAGCGACGGACCGAGCACCCCGACGTCGCGGATGCGCCACGGCCGCGCAGCGACGCGCGGCCCCGCGTTGGAGAAGAACCTGATCCTGTTCTCGTCCGGACCGCCGCCCAGCGAGGCCTTCAGGTCCTCCAGGGACGAGTACACCGAGACGAGCACGGAGGCGTCCGGTTTGACGCCGACCAGCGCGAGGCGCGCTCGGGCGGCAGCGCCGGCGTCGGCCAGCATCTCCGCCCTGTCCCTCGCGCGCCGGTCGGCGAGCACGAGGAGCCCGTTGCGACTCACGGCCACCGGGTCGTGAAAGGCCATCAGGTACTGGCGCATGACAGCCGGCGGCGTGTCGTCACCTGTCGCGACGACGCGAGAGCCGAGCAGCTCCAGATCGAGGATGCGCTCGCCGCCGATGCGATCGCGCGGACCCGTGCTGCCGAGCTGCCCGACGGCGCGCACGTCGAAGCGGCCGGGCACGCCGGGCACCGGTGTGCCGAGCAGGGCGAGCCGGGTCCACGGCAGCGGCGAAAGGTGCCGGAAGAGCTCGCCCAGCGCATGGCGGGCGCGGGGGCTGGAGGCGGGCAAGGCGGCGCGGTAGGCGGCGCGGTCTTTGGCGCGCAGCGCCTCTGCCGCGCGGTTCAGCGCCACCCGCGCCTCCTCCGGCGTGGCCGCCCGGACAACCTGCGGCAGCGCCGCCTGGGGCTCTTTGAAGGCCAGCGGCAGGAAGAAGACGAAGCCGGCGAGGACGAAGACGGCGCCGGCCACGATCATCATCATCAGCCAGGGGCGCACGGTGCGGCGAGCGGAGTCCATGCCCCCATTGTACGCGGCTTGCGGACGGCCACATCGACGCCGCGCGGGCGCCTGCGCAGGCTGCCGGCGTCCGGCAGTTGGCCTGACCCCGGCGCGCGTGTACCCTAGCTGCACATGGACTCTCTGCCACGCGCACGCAAGCCCTACACGGTGTACCGCAGGCAGGACGGCGCGGCGGCTGAGGCTGCGCCTCCGCCGCGCCTACCGCAGCCTCCCTTCTCCGGCGGCGGTCGCCCGCCGCGCCGCCGCCGTCGGCGCGGCGGACTCCTCATCGTGGTCATACTGCTGGTCGTCCTTGCGGCGCTGGCCGCAGTCGCCGTTGCCACCCTGCGTCCGTTCGGCGGCGGCACCAGCGCCACGGCGAGCACCGCGGTCCCGCAGCCGACCGCCGTCGCCACTGGCGGACCCGCCACGACGGCCACTCCGACGCCCAAGCCGACGCCGACGACGTCGCCCACCGTCCCGTCCGGACCGGCGCTGGTGACCGTCACCGCCGGCGGCGACGTGATCGGCGGTTTCGGCGTCAGCGCGGTCGTCGGCAGCATGGGCAGCGGCCTCTTCCGCGGCATCGCCCCGTTTTTCGAGGCCAGCGACTTCGGCTTCGTCAATCTCGAATCGCCGCTCACCTACAGCGGCGACCCGCAAGGCTGGAAGGACGTCGTCATCAAGGGCAACCCGGCGCTGGCGCCGGCCATGGCCAAGAGCGGCATCAACGTGGTGACCATGGCCAACAACCACGCCGGCGACATGGGCGACAGCGGCCTTCTGGACAGCTTCAAGTACTGCAAGAAGGCCGGCATCACCGTGGTCGGCGCCGGCAAGAATCTGAAGGCGGCTCAGGCCGGCGCCGTGCTCAAGACGGACGGCGCGAGGACGGCCTTCCTCGGCTTCAGCGACGTGCTCCCGGCCGGCTACCCAGCCACGTCCACCAGCCCCGGCACGTCCCCCGGGCGCGCCAACATCAACGCGGTCACGGCGAACATCCGCGCCGCCGCGAAGAAGGCCGACTACGTGTTCGTGGGCTGGCACTGGAACTTTGAGTACAAACGTGCGCCGAGCTACCTCGAGTCGAGCGAGGGCAAGGCCGCCGTCGACGCCGGCGCCGACATCGTCTTCGCCCACCATCCGCACCTGCTCGACGGCGTGCAGGCCTACCACGGCGGGCTCATCTTTTACAGCCTCGGCAACCTCGTGTTCAGCGGGTTCTCCGGTGAGACCGCCCAGACGGTGCTCGTCAAGGCCAACGTGACGCCGCATACCATCGCCGCCAAGCTCATCCCGGTGCAGATCAGCGGCTCGGGTGTGCCCACCGTGGCCACCGGCTCCACGGGCCTCGGCATTCTGCAGCGCGTCAAGAGCCTCTCCGCCGCGCTGGGCACGACGGTGACCATCAAGGACAACCGCGGGTACGTGCACGTGAAGCGCTGATGCGCCCGGTCCTCTTTCAGATCGGGAGCTTCCGGCTCTACAGCTTCGGCCTCATGGCGGCGCTGGCGCTCATCGTGCCCGGGCTCACGATCGTGCGGCCGCTCATCAAGCGCCGCGGCGTGAGCGCCGACTTCGCCTACGAGCTCGTCGTGGCCGCCGGCGTGGGCGGCTTCGTCGGAGCGCGCATCTACTACCTCATCGAGAACTACGCCGCCGTCAAGGCCGACTTCTGGGGCGTCGCCTTCGGCGGCATCGGCTTCGTGTGGTACGGCGGGCTCATCGGCGGCTTTCTCGGCGTGGTGGGCTGGACGCTCGTGCGGCGCATGCCGATGGACGTGGTCGCCAACGCCATGGCCCCGGCGGTCGCCATGGGCTATGCCATCGGGCGCATCGGCTGCCAGCTCGCCGGCGACGGCGACTACGGCAAGGTCTCGAGCCTGCCGTGGGCGATGGGCTACCCGCACGGCACCGTGCCCACGCCGCCCGGCGTGCGCGTCCAGCCCACGCCGATCTACGAGATCATCATCATGGCCTTCGTCGTCTGGATCCTCTGGCGCCTGGCCACGCGCTTCGACAAGTCCGGCTGGTGGACGTTTGGCTGGTTCCTGATCCTCTCCGGCCTCGAGCGCTTCGTCGTCGAATTCGTGCGCCGCAATCCGGTCTGGCTCGCCGGACTCACGCAGCCGCAGTGGGTGGCCGTCGCGAGCGTTCTGATCGGCATCGGGCTGGTGCTGGTGTTCGGCCGGCGACCGGCGGTGCGCGTCGCGGCCGGGCGGCAAAGCGCCCGGCGCGCGGCTACAACTCGCTGAGCGGCAACGACGTGACGTCGTCGCCCAGCGGCAGCCGGCGGTCTCCCAAGTACACGACGTAGCCGGGCGCTACCATACCGCCCAGGTCGGCCCTCAAACCGCGGATGCCACGAGCCATCCGCGCGGTGGCGGTGGCAGAAGTCTTGACCTCCAGCGGGACCAGCCGCTCGGCGCCGGACTCCCACGCCTGCGCGAGCACATCGACTTCGACGCCGGTGGCCGTCCGCCAGAAGTGGAGCCGGGCGGTCTCGCCATGATGCAGAGCGGCCTTGAGCAGCTCGCCGATCACCGCCGTCTCGAGAATCGTGCCGGCCATGGGACCAGCGGCAGCGTGCGAGGCGTCGCGCAGGCCCACGAGGTGACAGAGCATGCCGGCGTCGGTGAAGTAGACCTTGGGGGTCTTGACCAGGCGCTTGTTCAGGTTGGCGTGATAGGGGCGCAGCGTGAAGACCTGGTAGCTCGCCTCGAGGATGGAGAGCCAGCGTTTGGCCGTACCGAGGGCGATGCCGAGCTCGCCCGCGAGAACGCTGAGGTTGAGGAGCTGACCAGAGCGCGCCGCCAGGGCGCGAACGAAGAGCTGGAACTGCAGGAGGTCGCCGACCTGCGCCATGCCGCGCACGTCGCGCTCCAGGTAGGTCCCGAGGTAGCTGTCGTGCCACAGGCCGGGATCGAGTCCCGGCTCCGCCGCGAGCTGGGGGAAGAAGCCGCGCACGAAGGTCGGCCAGTAGTCCGGCGGCGGCTCGGAGGCGCCGGGCCCGGGCGGAGGCGCCCCGGCCGGCGGCCGCTGCGGCCGCTCCCACGGCAGCGGCCTGTCTGGCTCGCGGGCCAGCTCGCGTAGCGACAGCGGCAGCAGCCGCAGCAGGGCGACGCGGCCGGCGAGCGACTCCGTCACGCCGGCCGCGAGCAGCAGGTTCTGCGAGCCGCTGAGTACCCACTGGCCGCGTGCCCCGCGATCGTCGTCGATCCGTTCCTTTACGTAGGAGAGCAGCGCCGGGGCGTTCTGGACTTCGTCCAGGATCACCGGCGCCGGGAAGGCCGCGAGGAAGCCGCGCGGATCGGTGACCGCGGCTTCCCGCGCATCCGGCGCGTCAAGTGACACGTACCGATGCGTGCTCGCCAGCGCGTGGCGCAGGAGCGTCGTCTTGCCTGCCTGCCGCGGCCCGGTGAGCATGACCGCGGGGAACTGCTCCAGGGCGCGCAGGAGCGTCGTCTCAAGGGTGCGCGGGATGTAGTCGGTGTCGTTCATCACCTTGCAATTATGCTATCGAAAAGCACAATTACAAGGTTGCGTGCTGCCGCAGGCTCGCACGCTTCTCGCCCGCAGGCCCCTCGCCTACAGGTACGACTGCAGCGTCCCCCGGCGGCGGATGTCCACGCTGGCGCAGTGAAAGCCGCCGCCGATGGTCTCGAAGTCGTAGAACGGGCACTCGATGGGCGTGAAGCCCCACTTCTTGAAGGCGGCGATCAGGCGCTCCTCGCCCCTGGAGACGATCACCCGCTCCTCGTCGAGCATCACGACGTTCATGCTGATCCAGCGCGAGCAGTTGTACATGGGGTGCGTGAGCGGCATGTCGGGCTCGGGGCACACGAGGACGTCCCAGCCGGCCTTCTCGAACAGGTCCGGCACCTTGGCGCAGCGCTCGGGATGCACCAGCAGCTTGCCGGGGGCCAGCGGCGAGAAGGTGGCGTCGATGTGCATGGGGTGCGTGTCGTGGACCTCGACCTCGTGGACGCGGAAGTCCGGGGCGAGGTGACGGCGCAGCCACTCGATGCCGAAGCTGTTGCAGCAGCTCGATTGGGCGATGAAGAGGTCGCGGCCGCACTTGATGGCATCGGCCGCGTCGAACAGAGGCTCGTGCTCGGTGAGGATGGTGCGCTGCGGCTCGCCCTTTTCCATGGCCACGAAGTCCGGCTTGTAGCTGGCGTCGGAGAGCTCGGGGCGCGGGGCGGAGATCCAGCGCGCCCCGCCGCGGAAGTACTCCTTGCAGAGGCTCTTGTAGGCGTGGTGCTCAAAGTGGCGGCTGCGCCAGCCCATGGGCGCCTCGATGATCTGATCGCCGATCACCAGCAGCACGTCGCGCGGCATGAGCGCGTAGCACGAGCTGGGCAGGGACCAGCCGGGGGCGGCGATGGGCTGGTCCCAAGCGAAACGCTCGGGCCGGCGCACGGTGACGCCCTCGGCCTCGAGGATGTGGACGAAGGCCTCGACGTCCGCCTCGGCCTTCCTCAGCATCTCGGCCGGCCAGCGCCGCCCGCCTTCGGCCTTGAAGAACGGCCACTGCGCCCTGTCGTGGACCACCGCCGGCGTGATCGTCTCCCACGGCGGGATCAGGGCGTCCTCGACGACGCCGACAATGATCTCCTCGAGCGGGTCCCACTCGGTGAAGGTGCTGACGGGGGAGGCGGCTGCAGGAGCCGGGCGGTCCGCGGACAAAGGCTCGCTGGGAGACACTGGACACTCTCCTTTCCGCTCGCGGAGAGACTCGGAGGACGCCTTCGCGGCGTCAGGGATGAACGTGGGCCCAGTCTACCGGACGCGCGGAAGTGCCGGCGACGGGAACCTCAGGGTCGTGTGGCGACAGGCGTCTGCCGACCGCGCCCCTACGCCTGCCTCAGGGCGCGCGACGAACGGCCTTCCCGCATCATGACGAGCAGACCCTGCATCACGGACCACGCGTACTGGCGAAACTGATCATCGTCCATACCTGGGTACGCCCTGCTCGGGCGCTGATGAAGGAGGGCAGCGATGCCTGGAGAAGCCGGCGTCTCGAATGTGGTGGCCAGGTCATGGAGGCAGCGCCGAAACCACGTCGGCGAGGCGGCGGCGAGTCTGGGCAACTCCGCACGCACCCATGCGCGCCAAGCGCGAAAGCCGTCCAAGACGTAGAAGATGTAGTGGAGGTCCTTCTCCCTCTTCAGCGGGTCGGTTCGTTTCCTGGAGACGAGCGCTTTGTGAAAGATGAAGGCGGCCGGCGTCGGCAGCCACACGCGCCCCTCCAGTTCCCCGTCGCTGAGAACGTCGAGCGGCAAGAACCACTTGTTCGCGAGCAGCAGGTCAACGTAGCGGAGCTCCTGGGCGGTGAGTCCGCTCTGCACGCTGCGCACAGCCTGACCGGGGCCCTTCGCGTTGGTGATGAACGCGATTTCGATTTCATGGCCCGCGCGCATGGCCACATAGGTCGTGACCGGAGGAGTCTCCAGGGAGCGAAACTCGCAGGTGAAGCCGGCTTCGCCGAGTAGCTGGTCGATGGACTTCTCGCGCTCCGGCTCCTGGCGCGGCACAGCGACGTCGAGGTCCCGGGTCTTGAGGGCAACGGCCTCGGCGGAGGGCTGCTCATGGGCAGCGAACAGGTAAGGCACCCAGCCGCCGGCGATGACCATGTCATCGAGGTAGGGCTCGAGGGCTTTGAGGCTGATGAGCAGGATTTGGTCGAGAGCCATCTAGACTCGTTCCGCCGCTGCAAGCTTCGGCCCCAAGCGGCGCTCGAAGAGTCGCTCGGCCTGCTCACGACCGCGGAGCGGGTAGTCGTAGAGGTCGAGGTAGAGTTGCAGATCCGAGACCAGCGAGAGCCCCTCTGCCTCCTGCCTGTCGAAGAAGGCCGAGATGCGATAGTAGGGCAGGCTGATGCGCAGATTGGCGCCGCGCTGTACCTCCCGCGCGTCCAGGTCGCGCGCCATTGCCTCCACCATCAGACTGTCGCGAACATACACATCGACGGTGTCGAACTCGGCGTGCGGCACGATGAGGCTGGCGCCGGCTTGCGTCGTGAGCGCGTAGTCGTGGCGGGCGAGACGCAGAGACTGCTTCATCATGTCCATCACTGCGTTCGCGCTCGGTGCCGCGACGAAGTAGCTCCTCGTCTCGACCGAGCGCTTGCGGTAGGCGCCGACCCAGTCCTGCAGGAGGTCCTGCCCGTGGCGCAGCGCAAGGCCGTCTTCCTGCCGCGCGACGTAGCCGCGTCGTTCAAGCTCCTGCACGACCTTGGACACGTAGCCGGGGCTCAGACTCACCTCCTCGGCGATGCTGCGAACGCCCCTTTCCGGCCTCGAGGCGATCAAAGAGCGCAATACCAACGAGGCCTTGTCGGAGAAGGGGTTGCGCGAACGCCGTTGCTCGACGAACGGATTGGCGAATCCGCGACGGTCGATGTGCGTGGCGGCGGCGGTGATCCAGGCATTGCCGGCCAAGTCGAAGAAGGGCACGCCGCTTTCGCGCAGGAGCTCCTGCCGAGCGCGGCTCAGAAACGGGGCAGCGAAGAGCCGGAGCTCGCTGGCACGCCCCGCCTCGCGACCGCGTAGCAGCTCCACAGCCTCCTTCAGCCTCGCCTCACTGCGCACGTCTTCGTACTCGACGAGCAGCCTGAGTCTCTGCCTGCCGAACTGCACCCGCGCCTCGTAGTCTGCGCGCTGGTCGCCGACCTGCGCTGCCTCGGCGACCTCGACCTGCCCGGACGGGAACAGCTGCTCCAAGGCCGATCGAACCTCGTCTCTGCTGGGCCTGTTCTCTCGCATGTTTCCTCAAGGCTCCATGTTTCCCAAACGGGAAACAGCATACATCCAGGAAACATCGAAGGACAGTGGTCGGCCGCGAGGGTCAGACTCTGTACGTCACCGCTCGAGTGCCCGCCCGAATCCCCGCCTTGGAGGCAGAACTCCCCGACGTCACATGATCCACCAGGCAAGCGACTTAGGCCCCGGCGTCACCCTGAGGATCAGCGACTTGCTCCCTCTGAGCACGTGCAGCACGACTACGCTGCCCGGAGTCGCATGTCCCAGGACCGCCCGCACGTCCTTCAAGGAGTTCGCGGGTCTGCCGTCGATGCTGAGGATGATGTCTCCGCCGACGACGTTGTAGTGTCGCTCAGGGTGGAGCAGCCCATCACTACCGACGACTGGCGCGCCCTTGGTTGTCACCTCTCGAGTGCCTCCGCGGAGCCCCGCCTTGGCGGCGGGACTCCCCGGCATCACGTCCCTCACCAGGATGCCTCTGTGCGCCGCCAGGCCGAGCGACCTGGCAAGCGACGGCGTTATCCAGTCGATCGCGTCTATGCCGAGCGCGACCGGATACGCCTTCTGGACGGCGCGCTCGAGGTTGGTGACCGAATACGTGAACCAGTCGACGGGGACAGCCGCGCCGGGACCGGTGTTGTCCCAAGTCGACCCGGTGGCGGAGTAGTAGGCGTTTCCCATCACCCCGATGAGATGGCCCGTCACATCGATCAGCGGGCCTCCCGTCGGGCGCTTCAGCGAGGCGCTGGTACGCATGTGCAGGACGCGGTATTGGGTATTTGTGTTGTCGTCCGAACCAGCAGTGATGCTCTGGATCGCACCGGCGCCTCGCCCGAGTAGGCCGTAGACTCGGTTCAGGGCGACGACCCGCTCGCCCATCTGGATGGACTCGGAGTCACCCAGTGGCATCGGCTCGAGCTGCGCCTTCCGGGGGTCGACCTTGACGATGGCCAGAGTGCCATTCGTGTCGGCGCTGATGAGGTCTCCCCGCACCGTCCGGTAACGCCCGTCGCTTTCGTAGTACCCGACAGTGACGACCTCCGGGCCGTATCCGAGCGTCCTATTCATCAGCGGGTTGCCACTCGTGAAGATCAGCCCGTCCTTCGACGCGACCACGCCCGATTCGGTGACAGTCTTCCATATCAACGTATGATCGACGATGCGCCGTGCCTTCGCAGTGATGTCCACGACGCTCGTGCCGTACTTGTTCGCGATCTGCGAGGCCGTCATCGTCACTGGCTTGGCGGCCGCCGGCTTGAACTCCCAGATTGCGAGGGCGGCAACTGCAGCCACGACGATGACGGCCGCAGCGGCTGCGAGCAGGGGAGCGCGGCGTCGCAGGGTGCGCCGCGTGCGCCGGCTGAGCAGCCAGCGGCGCTTGGGCTTGGCGGCCTCGTCGGCGACGCGCTCGGCGCGGGCGAAGCGCTGGGCGGCGGCGGCCGCGTCGAGCGGCGCGGCACGGCCGCCGGCCAGGGCCAGGTAGCGGGCGGTCGGCTCGCTGAGCTCGTCCTCGAGCTCGAAGAGCCCGCAGGCCCCGGCCATCTCCAGGGCCATGCCGTAGTGATAGGCGAGGATCTCGGCGAGGTCCTCGGTGCGCCCGGCGGTGCGCTCTTCGAGCCACCTGGCCAGGGCGGCGTGCTTGGCCGCCCGGTCGGCGCGGGTCAGCTGGGCGTAGGCCACGTCGCAGACCAGGGCGTGCACGAAGAGGAACTCCGTCTCGCCTTCGATTGAGGAGCCGCGCACCGGACGCACGAGCTCCTTGGCGACCAGCTCGATCAGGCTCTCGTAGACCTGGGCGGCGTCTGCCGCGCCGACGGCGGCTACGGCGCCGACCCAGAACGTCCTCCCCACCACCGAGGCGTCGGCGAGCAGCGCCTTGCGGTCGGGATTGAGCAGGTCGAGACGCGCCGCGATGAGCGCGCCGATCGAGTCGGGCAGAGGTAGCTCGGCGCCCTCCTTGAGCACAGTCTGCCCGCTGCGGTTCACCAGCAGGTCGCGGTCTTGCAGCAGGCGGACAAGCTCCTCGGCGAACAGTGGGTTGCCGCCGCTGCGTTCCAGGATCAGGGCGTGCAGCTCGGTGGGCAGCGACTTGGCGCCGAGGCAGTTGCGTGCGAGCTCGGCCGTCTCCTCGCCGGAGAGCGGGCCGACTCCGACCTGCGCGGCGGCCGCCACATAGCCAGCGCCTGCACCCACGAGCTCGAGGACCTCGGGGCGGGCCGTGGCCAGCACGAGCAGCGAGACCCCGGCCGCGCTCTCCGCGACTCCGAGCCGGTGCGGGCCAGCGGCTCGACGGCGATCCAGGCGTGCACCGGCTCGGCCTTGCCCTTGAGAGCGACGGGGTGACAGGCGTCGAAGCGGAAGGTGCGCTCGGTGGCGACGTGGGTCGCCTCGCCGACCGCGACCGCCATCGGCGGCGCCACGCCTTGCAGCCGCGCCGCCGTGTTGACCGCGTCCCCGGTAAGAAAGCCGCGCCCCGAGGCGGGGTCGACGTCGAGGCGCACGAGCGCGTCGCCGGTATTGACGCCGACGCGAACCTCCAGCGGCGTGCCGTCGGGCCGCGTCAGGCCCTCGAGGTCCTCGATCAGGCGCAGGCCGGCGCGCACCGCGCGCTCGGGGTCGTCCTCGTGCACGGGGGCACGCCGAACACGGCCACCACCGCGTCCCCGATGAACTTCTCCACGGTGCCGCCATGCGCCTCGATGGCCGCGCGGGTGCGAGCCGCGTGCTCGCCGAGAAGGCGGTCGACGTCCTCCGGATCCGCCGCCTCGCTCATCTTCGTGAAGCCGACGATGTCGCAGAAGAGCGTGGTGACGGTGCGGCGCTCTTCGGAGCGCCGCGATGGGCCCGACGGTGCGGTCAGACGGGCGCCGCAGCTCGAGCAGGTGGCGGCGCCCTCGGGGGCGTCGTGGCCGCAGCCGGGGCAGGCGATCATCTCTGCCGCCCCGCTGACTCACCGACCACTGCCGCGTGAGACCACATGCGAACGACCCCTCCGAGCTCCTGCACCGATTCTACTGCCAATGTCGCCGCTGTTGAAGGCGGCGGGTCATTCGTCCGTCGGTCGATTCACCCGCATGGGGTGAGGTGCCGCCGCCGGCGTCGCGCTAGGCTCGGGCGTAGTTGATAGGCGAGAGCAAGGAGCAGCCATGTCCCGCATCTTCACAGTCCGGTTTGCCCGCCTTGCCACAGCGCTCTCTCTTGCTGCCCTGGTTGCGCTGACGCTCAGCGCTGGGGTAGCGGCGAGGCCCATCATCCCGGCGGCCCAAAAGGTTCCCGCTGCCTGGGTCGCTTCGCTGACGACCACGGCCGTAGGCGGCGCCGCAGCCACCGACCGCGCCGCCGCGTCGACCGCGTCGCCGCTGAGGACGCCGTCGCCGCAGCCGGGACCGCTGGCGAGGCCGACGAGCGCCTCCGGCGGCCTGCTGCCGAGCGGACTGAGCTTGCCGGGCGTCATCGCCGTGCTCGCCGTGGCGGCACTCATGACCGACGTCTCTCTGATGATCTCGCGCGGCCCCGCTGCGACTCGCCGAGTCCGCGGACGGCAGACCACGGTCGAGCACGCCGTTCGGTCGCCGTCAGCTCGTGGCCCGATGGGACGCGCCGCCTGACGCGCCCTGTCATCGCCGCGGTCCGAGAGCGCGACATCCGCCGCGGCTGGTCGCCGTCAACTGCGACCTGCGCCGTCCGGGTACGTGACGCCGTCACCCCGTCACGAGCGATCGTCACCGCGCCGGCCATCCATCGACACATCGGGCCAATCGGCCGCCCTGCAGTGTCGACCGCTGACGCATGGGCCGTCGGTGCCTGCTTTGCAGCGAAAGAGGAGCGCCACCAGCCTCGGCGAACCTGAAGTCGTTTAGACTTCGCTGCGAAGTCTTAATAGCGATCACGGCTATCCAGCTCGGCTGGATACGAGGCAGGCACATGAAGCGCAGCGCGACAGGTACCTACGAGGTCACGGCCGTCGGCGGCGAGACCGTGCGCGCCTTCATCCCCCTGCCTCTGCCGCCGCAGCCGGCTCTCGACCTCACCGGACCGGCGCAGCCGCTGCTCGAGCGCGCCCTGCTCGCCCTCGGCCGGCTGGACAGCATCTCCGCCCTCCTCCCGGACACCGACCTCTTCCTCTACAGCTACGTGCGCAAGGAGGCGGTGCTGTCTTCGCAGATCGAAGGTACGCAGTCATCGCTGTCCGACCTTCTGCTCTTCGAGATGGAGCAGGCGCCGGGCGCCCCCCTCGACGATATCGTCGAGGTCTCGGGCTACGTGCGTGCGCTGGAGCACGGTCTCGCACGCCTGCGCGCCGGCTTCCCGCTGAGCTCCCGCCTCATCCGTGAGGTCCACGCCGAGCTGCTCGCACGCGGCCGCGGCAGCGACAAGGACCCTGGCGAGTTCCGTCGCAGCCAGAACTGGATCGGCGGCACGCGGCCCGGCAACGCCATCTTCGTGCCGCCGCCGCACATCGCCGTCGCGGACTGCATCTCCGACCTGGAGCGCTTCCTGCACGGCGACCGCGGTGACTTGCCGGTGCTCATCAAGGCGGCCCTGGCGCACCTGCAGTTCGAGACGATTCACCCCTTCCTCGACGGCAACGGGCGCGTCGGACGCCTGCTCATCACGCTGATCCTGTGCAGCGCCGGCGTGCTCAGTGAGCCGCTGCTCTACCTGAGTCTCTACTTCAAGGAGAACCGGGCCGAGTACTACCGGCTGCTCGACGCCGTGCGCCACGATGGCGACTGGGAAGCCTGGATCGAGTTCTTCCTGCGCGGCGTCGAACAAACGTCCAGCAGCGCCGTCAGCACGGCGCGGCGGCTGGTAGCGGTCTTCTCCGCTGATCGCGAGCTCATCCAGGGACAGGGACGCAAGGCCGGGTCGGCCCTGCGCATCTGCGAGGCGCTCACCTCGCGCCCGGTCCTAACCGTGTCGGGCGCGGCGCAGCGCACGGGCCTCTCCTTCCCCGGCGCCTCAGACGGCATGAAGCTGCTCGGCGAACTGGGCATCGTGCGCGAGCTGACCGGCAAAAAGCGCAACCGCGCGTTCGCCTACGACCGCTACCTCGCGATGCTCGGCGAAGGCACGTGACCGGAGTGGCGTGATCATCGGCCCCTCGCCGAAGGCAAGAGAGCCTGACAGCGTCGGTCGCCCGGCCGGAACCGGCCCCCAACCAGCCTGAGGGCCTCAGGATCACGCCGCCCCCGGGCAGATCGACGGATAGCATTCCTGGCGCCCCGTCATCGCATGGTCGGTCGGCTTCTATGGAGCCGGCCGCACTTCCGCGGTGAAGTACCTGATGTGCGTGGTATCGAGGTTGGGAAGCGCTACATCGAAGAGGCGCGGGAGGTCGAGCCGGCGAAAGGCCGCCTGCCTCCCGCGACCCTTGTCGAAGGCCGCATAGTCGAAGTTGAACCCATCGTCGTAGATTCGGGCACGCGGACGCACGACGACCGTCCTCAGGCTTACGATTGCCTCACAAATGCAGAAACCGCCTTGCGGCGGTTACGCGCCGCGGGCCGAGACCCGAGGGAGGTAGGCCCGAAGAGTAGCATTCGCTCTTTCGGATGTCGCGCCCTCGGGATCAACGTCACCCGGTCGGCGGCAATGGCGGTCGCCCGGGCTACGGATGCGTCTCCGCCTTCACCCGTTCGAAGTCGGCGTCGAGCGTCGGCTCGATCAGCAGGATGGCGGGTACGCCGCGCGAGTAGGCCAGGTCGCCAGACTCCATTTCGGCACTACGCGCGCCGAGCTCGAAGGCTGGCCCCGCTCGACCGCGATCGCCCCCGTACCTCGGCGCGTCAGGTAGCGAAGCGCGCGAGCTCAGTGTGCGCGACGAGGTCGCCAAGAGTCGCCAGCGTGAATACCTTGCCCTCGAGGGCGATCAGCAGGCGGCGCATGTCCTCGCGACGGATGCCGAAGCCGCGCCCGTCGATGCACGCGATGACCTCGAAGCCCGGCTGGCCGCTGACGACGCGATCCTTGCTCTGCTCGACCAGGTGGATGATGCGCGTGAACTTGTCACGCGCGGTGCCGTCGTCGTTGGTGATCTTCGCCTCGATGACGACCGCTGGCGCATACTCGTCGGGCGTGATGAAGTCCGGGGCCTGATCGAAGCCGGGTACGCGCTCGGCGCGCTTGGTCTTGCGACACGAGACCCCGCGGGCCAGGAGCTCGGCCTCCACGGCGCTCTCCATGACGTCGCCGATGAGCTCGGAGACCGAGTCGCGATGGCTGGCGAACGGCCGGCCGAGGAGGCGCTCGTAGAGAAGCATCGCGTAGGGCACGTGAAAGTCGGCAGCGCGACGCACCGAATCGAGGCCCTCGGCGGTGTCCACCTTGTCGAGGCGATGCAGGGTGTCAGGCGCCCTCTCGGTGACCCCGGCGCTGATGCGGCGACAGGCGGTCTCGACCATTGCCACGACGCGCTCGAGGGTCGTAGCCCTGCGTTCGCTCAGACGCGCCAGGTACTCGCGGTCGGTGCGCACGTGGCCGTCCAGGGAACGGGCGAAGTTCTGCGTGATCGTGAGGCCTGAGTCACATGCGGCAAGATCAGCCCATTCGGGCGGCGTCATACCGAGGATGCAGCGCAACACGACGGTAGCCAGGCTATCGGCGAGGAGCGCATCCCAGACGGCGGCAGGGTCGACGTCGCGGAAGTCCTTGGTCGCTCGCTTGAGCGTCTCGTATGCCTCCTGGAAGCGCACGTACTCGACGAAGTTGCCGCTCTTGGGCAGCACGAGGAACTGCGACTCGAGGCCCGCGTAGACAGCGTCGACGTAGACCTCCAAATGCTCTGAAAGCTCGATCGGACTTGCCTGAAAGGGTTGCTTCATCGGGCGAGCCTAAAAGAGCGCAAGCGCTTGTTGGGGCGGGGTTGCCGGCAGCTGAGCGAGGACGGCTTCTGGGTGGAGCTGTTCTTGCTGCCCCGCGCTGAGTGACTCAAGCGTCTCCTTCGCCAGGGCAAGACGCTCCTCGATCTCGCGGTCCGCGTCCCATTGCTCACGAAGAACGCCGATGGCGATCCGCGTGAGACGACCATTGGCAAGGCAGCGCACGTCGCCCAAGCTGACGCGCACGCCGCCGGCCTGCATCTCCGCGCAGTCATCCACCAGCGCGGCACCGATGTCCTCTGGAGTGAAGGCCTCCTTGGGCGCCTCGGAACCACGCCGACAGACGAAGACGCTATCCAGCACCGACGAGCCGGTGCCGTTGATGTGCAGCGAGGCTCCCATCTCGGCGGGCGCCGGAAGCACAGCGGTGCAGACCATGCCCGCGTCGAGCACGGCGACCACGAGCGGCGCATAGGCGGCGAGCTCGTTGTGGTGGTAGGTGAAGACGAAGGGCGCGCCCGTCTTGAGGGCCGCCGCGTAGTGGGCATAGATCGCAGAGAGGCCCGCGGCGAAATGGGCCAGGTCGCGGCCCATGGTGACGTTGCCGGTGAGCTCGCTGGCCGAGCGCGTCGTCTCGCCGCGGAACTGGACGTGCCGGTCTTTGAGCCCGAGCCGCAGCCACACGTAGCAGAAGTCCATGAGCTCGGCGTACTGCACATTGGCGAAGTAGGGCGGGTCGGTGAACACGCCGTCCAGGGAGTCGGGTCTGAGTTCAACGTCGATCGCCGGCGCCGCCGAGAGCCAGGCCTCACGCTGAGGCCCGTCAGGGAAGTGGTCGACGAGGTCGGCGGCGATCTGCTCGCCGGCAATGCGCACCCGCTGCTTCTTCGAGCCCTGGCGACGACTCTCGAAGGGCTCGCGGCAGAAGGCCTTGGCGCGCTGGTACTTCTCAACGAAATGGGCGAAGCCGCCGGAGCCGACGCGCGGGATGCCGAGCAGGTTCGCCTCGCACTGGACGAGGCCAACGGGGAAGCCGTGCACCGAGAAGATGTCCTGGCCCTTAAGGGCGTAGGTGTCGTAGCGACACAGCATGTTCTGGTAGCGCAAGGCGTCGGAGAACACCGTGAGCAGCGCTTCGCGTGCGTCGTCGTGAGGGATTGCGCGGATGCGCTCGAGCAGAGTGGCGAGGCCGAGCAGCTGGCGCTCGTTGAACATGTCGCGGTAGCGCTGGTAGCCCCAGCGCAGGAGCCGCGTCGTCTCATCGCCCTCGGGGATGGCCTGCTCCGGGATCGGCACTCCGGCGGCGCCGGAGAGCCTTTGGCGTGCCGCCTCGTAGAGCGCGAGATCGGCAGCGCTCGGCGTCTTGAAGAAGCGCCCGCGGTGAGTCGGCTTGCAGTGGTCACAGTGATACTCAAGCGCCCACATCAGGTGCTCAGGGGGCGACGCGCAGGCGTCTGGATAGGCGATATCGTGTCTGCATCGGCTGCAGGACACGTGACCTCGTCGGGCCGGACCAGCACCGCCCACAGCACCGCCGCAGTGCGCGCACGGTACGCTCGCGCTCTTCGGAGGGCGTTCATCGATCTCCACAAGCTGGCGGCACTCAGAGCAGGCAAACACCCACTTCGGGTGACGCACCTTCTCGGCGAGCAGGTAGCCGGGGAACAGCGGCACCTTCTCGCCACACTCGGGACACTGCGCCAGCTTGACCCAGAGGAAGTACTTGACGCGGGCATCGGCGCCGCACTCCTCACACGTCGTGCGGTAAAGATCGCCGATCTGCTCAGAGACGTCGTCGATGACGTCACGTGCGGCAGCCGCCACTTGCTCCTTGTCGATCGGCGAGAGCTCCTGACGGACGATCCAGTAGGCCATCGGGTTGACGTCGCTGCCGACGACGTCGAAGCCCAAGCGATTGGCCTCGATCAGGGGCGTGCCACCACCCATGAAGGGGTCGGCGATCACGCCATCCAATTGATGGGCGCGGTAGTAGGAGTCGCTCAGCGAGATGTCGCCGTTGTACTCGGAGAGGATCAGATTGCGAAAAAGGGTGCCGGGGCGCCGCGCGAACCACTTATGCACGCCAATCACCGGGCGGTAGCTCTGCTGGATCTGCTTTTCCTGCAGCGCAAGCTCGGCGGCGAAGGCGGCGTCGAAGTTGTCTTCAAGCGGCATGCTGCAGTCCAAGCTTCGCTGGTTCGACCGGCCACCCCTCAGGGCCGGCATGGCGCAGGCCCGGTGGAGTTGCCACGTCAGGGGCGAGTCTGCACGCTTCCCCTTGCGAGACGCAAGCGTGACAATCATTGTCCACGTCGGCTCGGACAGACCCACGAGTCTCGTAGCACCGAAGGCAACGCGAGCCAGCCGTTGGCAGCGGCCGCCGGGCCGGATCCGCCCTGCGCGTCTGCGAGGCGCTCGCCTCCCGCCCGGTTTTCACCGTGACGGGTGCGGCTCAGCGCACGGGACTGTCCTTCCCCGGCGCCTCAGACGGTATGAAGCTGCTCGGCGAGCTGGGCATCGTGCGCGAGCTGACGGGCAAGCAACGCAACCGCGCGTTTGCCCACGACCGCTACCTCGCGCTGCTCGGCGAAGGCACGTAAGGGGCGCGGAGAGGCCGGCTCAGGCCGCGCGCCTCCGCTGCCGCGCGCGCATCACGACCCAGACCACGAGCGCGACGAGCGCGGCGGCCACCACGTAGTCGAGCCACTTGAACTGCTGCAGGAACTGCTCCCAGTTGGCGCCCACCTTGACGCCCAGCCAGGCGAGGAAGGCGACGAAGGGCAGGCAGCCGAGCGCGGTGTAGAACGTGAAGCTCCACAACGGCATGCGCGCCACGCCGGCGGGCAGCGAGACGAAGCTCCGCACCCCCGGGATGATGCGGCAGAAGAAGACGGCGAGGGCGCCGTACCTGGCGAACCAGCGCTCCGTGAGCTCGATGTGCTCGTGGCGCAGCAGGACGTACTTGCCGTAGCGGTCGATGAACGGGCGCCCGCCATACAGGCCCACGTAGTAGACGACCCAGGCGCCCGCCACGTTGCCGGCGATGCCGACGACGATCACCGCCGCCAGGCCCAGCTTGCCCTGGCTCACGGCGAACCCCGCGAACATCATCGTCGCCTCGGCGGGGATGGGGATGCAGGCGCTCTCGAGGAACATGAGCACGAAGATCCCCGGCAGGCCGAACACGGCGATCACGTTGGTGCACCAGCTGACGACGTCGTTGACGATGCTTGGCATGCGCCAAGCGTAGACGACTTCGCGGGCGAGACCTATCCGGCGACGCTCACCCGGGACGACGGCCGGCCCATGCGCAGGCAGACTTCGACCGCCGAAGCGGTCCGGTCGGTGCCGCAGCGCGGGCTGGCGGCGCCATCAGGAACTTCGTTGCCGCAAGGAGGACAAGTGCGCACCGAGCAGTACTCACGTCTCTCGCCGCCGCGCCACGTCAGGCCGGCGTGGCGTATAGGGGTACGTGTCAAGCCTCACCGTCACCGTCCGAATAGCCAGGTAATTCGGCCCTTTGAGCACCTTCAGCCTGACGATGTCTCCCGGCTTGTGTTTGCTGACGAGCTTGGGATCGAACGGCTTGCCGTCGATACTGAGGATGAGATCGCCACCGGTGATCCATTGCGAGTTCTTGTAGACGACGACCTTGCTCCCGCCGCGGATCCCCGCCGTCGCGGCCGGGGTATCGTGCTCGGCGATACTCACGAGGTATCCTGCCCGCGGCAGCCCGAGGGCTCGAAGTTCATTCGGCTTGTCCACAAGCTGCACCCCACACCCGAGCCATCCCGTGGCCTGTGTGCTGTAGTAGTACTTGCTGAACCAGCTCATGAGCGACGTCACCCCGTAGCTCGCCATCGCCGAGCCTGAGGTCTGTTTGTTGTGCCGCTCGCTTGTATGAACGGTGTCAAGGTAGTTGGTGACCGGTCCCACGATGCCGAGCACTCGTCCATTCGCGTCGAGCATCGGGCCGCCGCGACCAGGCCCCGCGAAGGCCGCCCTGGTGCGCAGAACCACTGCCAGCTCTTGTCCTGTCGCAGGGTAGTTGATGTGCCACACGGCGAGGAGTGGACCCGCCGCGGCTTGGATGTCCTGCCCGTCGGCCTGCCGGCTCAGACTGACGGTCTCTTGACCCACCTCGGCGAGATTGGAATCGGCGAGCGGCAGCGGTGTGAGCTGGACTTTCGCCGGATCCACAGTGATCAGGGCGATTCCCTACTGGGGGTCGCCGCCTTCGAAGTAGCCCCTGCGGCGCTGGTACCGGCCGTCGGCGTCCCAGAATTCGACAGTGACCCAGTTGAAGTAGTAGGTGATGCTGATGGGCGGGCGCGTCGGGTCCCGATTGGTGCGATCGACTGCGCTGTAGCTGGTCGCGATGGTGCCATCCTTGCTTGCCACGTAGCCGGCGCTGACGATGCGCTTCCAGGTGAGCCTGCCGTTGACCCCCAGGGGAACGTTCGCAGTGATGCGCACGACGCCCGGCCCGAGCTTGTTGGCCAGCTGCGCCGCAGTGAGCGGCTTGGCCGCGGCCGGACCAGCGCCCGTTGACGGCATGAACGCCCAGATGGCGAAGGCCGCGACGGCGGCAACCGCGATGACGGCCGCAGCTGCAGCGAGCAGCGGCGCACGGCGGCGGAGCGTGCGCCGGGTCCGCCGCGAGAGCCCCCAGCGGCGCTTGGGACGGGCGGCCTGATCCGCTACCTGCTGGGCACGCTTGAAGTGCTGCTCGGCGGCGGCCGCGTCCAGAGGTGCGGTGCGGCCACCGGCGAGGGCCAGGTAGCGGCTGGTGGGCTCGACGAGCTCGTCTTCCAGGTCGTCGAGCCCGCAGGCGGTCGCCATCTCCAGCGCGGTGCCGTAGTGGTAGGCGAGGATCTCCGCGAGGTCGTCGGTGCGGCCGGCGGTGCGCTCCTCGAGCCAGCGCGCGAGAGCAGCGTGCTTGGCCGCGCGGTCGGCGCGCGTGAGCTGCCCGTAGGCGACGTCACGCACGAGGGCGTGCACGAAGGGAACTCCGTCTCGCCTTCGATCGAGGAGCTGCGCACCGGGCGCGCCAGCTCCTTAGCGACCAGCTCGTGCAGGCCCTCGAAGACCGCGGCGGGATCATGGCTGCCGACGGCGGCCACGGCCCCCGCCCAGAACGTCCTCCCCACCACGGAAGCGTCGGCGAGCAGCGCCTTCCGC
>Ga0114951_10000454_pt1 | contig 57174 bp, 50 predicted proteins | sample AM7aDNAmetaG_FD_88677 | JGI IMG/M metagenome (GOLD analysis project Ga0114951, IMG submission 88677) | Freshwater microbial communities from Finland to study Microbial Dark Matter (Phase II) - AM7a DNA metaG | ecosystem: Environmental > Aquatic > Freshwater > Lake | place: Finland: Lake Alinen...
ATCGCGCGAATGTCTTGCAATCCCGCGGTCGGAGGGCTTGCCAAAGGACATATGGTCCGCGAGATCGATGCGCTGGGCGGCGAAATGGGTCTCGCGACGGACGCGACGGGGATTCAGTTTCGCATGCTCAACAAGTCCAAAGGGCCCGCCGTGTGGGCGCCGCGCGCGCAAGCGGACAAGCATCAATACGAGCTTTATATGAAGCGCGTTCTCGAGTCGGAAAAAAATCTTACACTCCTGCAGGGACAAGTCGTAGAGATTCTCGTTAAGGACGGCGTATGCTACGGCGTTCGAACTAAAGAAGGAGAAACTTTTTTAGGCGAACACGTCATCTTGACCACAGGCACTTTTTTGCAGGGGTTGATCCATGTGGGCGAAGAAAAGGTTCCTGGCGGACGACGCGATGAACCTCCCGCCGTGGGTCTCTCCGATTCGCTTCGGAGCCACGGAATCGAGCTCGTCCGTTTCAAAACAGGAACGCCGCCGCGCCTTCACCAACAAGACATTCATTGGGAGTTGTTGGAAGAGCAACGGGGCGATGAGTTGCCGCACGCTTTTTCTTATCGCACAAAAACGCTTACCGCCGAACAACTCCCCTGCCACCTAACGCACACCAATGAAAAAGTTCACGACATCATCCGTAAAAATTTAAACCGATCACCTCTTTATGCCGGACAGATCCTGGGGGTGGGTCCCCGGTATTGTCCTTCCGTGGAAGACAAGGTCGTAAAATTTCCGGAAAAAAAAAGCCACCAGATCTATTTAGAGCCCGAAGGGCGCAACACACCCGAGATCTACATGAACGGTTTTTCAACCTCACTTCCCAAGGATGTCCAGGAAGCGGCGGTGCATCAGATCCGCGGGCTCGAGAATGCGGAAATCGTGAAGTTTGGCTATGCCATCGAATACGATGCGGCTCCCCCAACACAACTGAAGCACTCTCTGGAGACTAAAAAGATAAGAAACTTATTTTTCGCGGGACAGATTAACTGCACGTCTGGATATGAAGAGGCGGCAGCACAAGGACTCATGGCGGGCCTAAACGTCATTCGCAAACTCTGCGGTGGGAGCGAATTTATTCTCGACCGGACCGAAGCTTATATCGCGGTGATGATCGATGATCTTGTGACCTGCGGGACGAATGAGCCTTACCGGATGTTTACATCGCGCGCAGAATTCCGGTTGTTGCTGCGCCAGGACAACGCGGACGAGAGGCTCATGTTCTATGGGCACCAGTTCGACCTTATTTCAGAAAAAACTTTCGCGGAATTTAACGAGCGTATGGACCGAATACGGCGCGATACGCAGGAGCTTAAAACAAAAAAAACTGGAAACGACACGCTTTATCAATATTTAAAACGCCCAGAGGTAAGCTATAAGCAGTTATTAGAAAACGGGTTACACTCCAGCGATCTTTCGGAAGACGAGATTCATTCCGTCGAGACAGAAATAAAATACGAAGGATATATTGCCCAACAGCGGAGAGAAGTTCAAAAATTTTCGAAGCTCGAAAAAAGAAAAATCCCCGCCGGGTTGACCTATGACGAAGTTCCTGGAATTGGGCGCGAGGCCAAAGAGAAGCTAAAAAAAATCCGACCCGAGTCGATCGGGCATGCGGCGCGCATTCCAGGGATATCCTCGTGCGACCTTTCCATCCTCGCTGTTTTTATCGAAAAAACGATCCAGGCTTCTCTCAAGCACGATAAGTAGAAGTTCGTCTTTTATCCACCCGCAGATGACCGGCGCGATCACCCCGCAGGAAGACCCTTTCTGGCGAGCCGCGCCAGAACCATTCGAAATCCAGTAATCGCACGATCACAGCGATGAGTTTTCCTCTGAGCTCTTAAAATTCAACTAGGCCTTCCGTAATAAGCGATATGCAAAGAGCATGCGCGAAGCACTTTAAGCGATCAAGGCAAGTGTTTCACGTGAAACAATCCATAAAAATTAGCTCGGTGGCCGTCAATCTGCTGGAGAAACACATCAAGAACCCCGAGCTTTTTAGACGAATGTGCTGCGCGGAAAAAAGCCTCGCGAAGAACTTGTTTCTGAACAAAGACGGTGCGATATTATGGGCGATGCTTTTTAGGCAGAAAGAAATCAAACCAAAATTTAGTTTGCCACGAAACAAAAAGTGTGTAAAATATTCGAAACAACGGACGATATAGTAAATGGCGCAAGAAGCCATTTGCTTCGCTAAGTGTCCTTAGAGAACGTTTCACGTGAAACATTCGGAGGTCCTGTGGGTAAAATATTCTCATTTTTTAATCAAAAAGGAGGCGTTGGAAAGACAACCTCCGTTATCAACATCGCTACGGTTATAGCTGGCCTTGGAAAGAAGGTTTTGTTAATAGATCTCGATTCGCAAGGCAATGCTACTAGCGGAGTTGGGATCGAAAAAAATGAAAACGAATCCACAGCTTATCAACTTCTTGTGGAAAACTCGGATCCCAACGCAAGCATTAAAAAAACGTCTATAGAAAACCTATGGATCATACCGTCTAATGCGCATCTTGCCGGAGCCGAGATGCATTTGATTGGCCAGGAGAAAAGAGAGTTTGTCCTCAGGGAACAACTGAAGAAGGTTTCAAGCGATTATGACTATGTCCTGCTCGACTGTCCGCCATCGCTTGGCCTCATAAGTATAAATGCTTTAACTGCAAGTAGTTACATAATCATACCTCTTCAGTGTGAATATTATGCTTTAGAGGGCCTCGGACAATTGCTTAATACCTATCAATTGGTCAAGAAAAATCTTAGCGCTGATCTTGAGCTTGGGGGTGTAATTCTCACCATGGCGGACGTCCGAACCAATCTGACACAGCAGGTGATCGAAGAGGTTCGAAATTATTTTAAGGAGAAAGCCTTTCAAAGCGTGATTCCAAGATCCGTGAAGTTGTCGGAAGCGCCGAGCTTTGGGAAGCCGGCCGTTATTTATGATCCGCACAACCGAGGCTCTCTAGCCTATACGGAGCTCGGGAAAGAATTTTTGATACGTTTTGGCTCGGACGATGATCGTAGAGATCTTGCGGCGGTTGCTCAGGAAACCAGCGCGTCCATGGATGTGGAAGAGGCGCAAGTCGCAGGGCCCGCGCCAGAAGTTGAGCAATCCCAGCCAGCTCAAACGAATCCTTAAAAAACACAACTTGTTTATAACTAAGGAGTTTAAAAAATGAAAAAGGCCCTTGGCAAAGGATTAAGCGCACTGATCCCGGACAGCTACAAAGACCACGTTGCGGCGATAGAAAATCCTGCCGCAACGGTCACCATCACCACGGAACCCGAAGTCGCTGTCCAGACGAGCGCTCTTCCAGCGAAGGACTCGGCGTTTCAGCTGATACCGGTATCCCAGATCGCGCCCAATGCAGACCAGCCGCGCAAACATTTCAACACAGAGACCATCGAAGAGCTTGCGAACTCTATACGCGAAAAAGGCGTGTTGCAGCCGATCATTGTAAAAAAGAAAAGCGATGGGGCGTTCGAAATAGTTTGCGGGGAGAGGCGATTCCGCGCAGCGACGCTTTGCGGTCTGGCCGAAGTTCCCGCCATTATTAAAGATATCGCAGACGAAGATTTCCTGGAATGGGCGCTCATAGAGAACATTCAGCGCGAAGACTTGAACCCTATTGAGGAAGCGGAAGCGTACCAGCGTCTCGTGGAAGAGCGCATGATCTCCCAGGAAGAGGTTGCGAAACGAGTGGGTAAGAACCGCGTGACAGTCACAAACACCCTGAGGCTTTTACGTCTACCGCCGGAAGTGAAGCAATATCTGGCAGACGGTAGGCTTTCAGCGGGGCACGCCCGCGCACTTCTCGGCCTTCTGTCTCCGGAACATCAAAGGCAAATGGCCAAAAGGATCGTCGAGGAGAATTTGTCGGTTCGCCAAGTCGAAGCCATTGTCAACCGAAGCAACGCGCACAAGAGAAAAGCGAAATCCGCTCGGCACCTAAGCGCCGAGATCGTGGATCTTGAAACGCGTCTCACGCATTTCCTCGGCACGCAAGCGAAGATCTACCCGCGAAAGAACCAGAAGGAAGGACGCGTGGAGATCCAGTATTTTTCCCTGGATGATCTTGACCGCGTTCTCCAGAAGATCGGCTTGCCGCGAGGCTGATCCTCGGAAGCGTCTTCTATAAAGAGGCAAGCGAACGAGAAAAGAGCCTTTACAGAGGTCCCAGCCCCTGTGCTATAATTCCCGCACTTTATCGCTTTTGTTTGCCGTTCTTATCCTTAGAAAAAGTAATTCCTCGCAAAGCCGATAAAAGCCTTTCAAACGAAGGGAATTCCGCATGGCAAAAAGTTTTTGGGCGAAGGGTTTTTCCATTCTTTTAACAATCTTTTTTTTGGTCGGCTGCGGTTCTCCAATCGAGACTGGAAAGCAGGGCGCCACAGATATTAAGGTGAGCTTCTGGGGAACACCCGAAGAGATCGGCATTATCACCGAAGCCCTTGCGCCTTGGCAGGCCGAACATCCCGAGATCAAGCTCGTTTTCGAACACACGCCCTATACCGGTTATATTAGCAAAATTCTCACTCGGATTGCAGGAGGCGCGGCGCCTGATATCATTGCCACCGAGGTCGATTATTTCGTGACGTTTGCGACCAAGGGCGTTCTGGAAGATCTGACGCCGTATGAAACTTCAGACCCGAAGGGTTTCGATAAGAGCGATTTCTTTCCGCAGATCATCGATCGGTTCACCTATCAAGGAAAACTCCTGGCCGTGCCGCGCGACATCGCGCCGTATGCATGCGTCTTCTATAATAAAAAGCTCTTTGATGAAGCCAAGATCCCATACCCGACAGACGATTGGACCTGGAGCGACTTCCTTCGCTTGTCGCGCGAACTGACTAAAAAGGATGCCGCCGGGCGTGTGACCCAGTACGGTTTTTTCACCTGGGCCTGGCAGAACTTTATTTACGGGAATGGGGGTGGGCTCGTGGATGATGTGAAAAACCCCACAAAAACAAAGATTGATGACGAGCAGTCCATTGCGGGCCTTCAATTCTATGCCGATCTAAGCAATCGCTATGAAGCTATGCCAACGCCTACCGCTTACATGAATTTCGGGATGAGCGTTGATCGCATGTTCGCAGGCGGCCGCATTGCGATGTTCCTCTCCGGTATCTGGGAGGCTCCGCAATTCCGGAATTATGATTTCAAATGGGACGTGGTGATGTTTCCCAAGAACGACAAAGGAGTCCGCGCGTTCGGAACCGGGGGGACAGGCTATGCGATCCTCAAAACCTCCAAACACAAAGAGGCGGCATGGGAAGTGATTAAAGCGCTGACCGGACCCGAAGGGCAGCGGCAATTCGCCAAGCGCGGTCTCGCTCAGCCTGCACGCATCTCCGTGGCAACGAGCGACGCGTTTGCCGGAGACCCATCGGCCCCTGCCAACAAAAAGATGCTCAACGAAGCGGTTCAGTATTCGGTTTTCAGCCCGTTTCACCCGAAATGGCGTGAAATAGAAGAGAAATACATTCGACCCAAGCTGGACCTTGTTTTTTCCGGGAAGAAAACCGCCGCGGAAGCCGCCAAGGAACTGGCCCCCGAGGTTAACGCCCAGCTGCAGCAAGCCGAATAAAAAACCTTATTTTAAAACAAAAAAGCCAAGGAGTTTTTGTCGCCATGCCTAGAAAGTCGAAAGAAAGAAAAAAAGCGGAAGCCAAATTGCTTTTGAAGGAAGACGGGGTTGAGAAAAAGTTTGCCTCAAAGTACGGCTACTTCACGGCCGATGGCCGCGAATTCGTCATCACGCGACCGGACACACCGCGCCCATGGGTGAACGTGATCTCGAATGGCGACTACGGCACCATCGAAACGCAGACTGGCTCAGGATTTTCATGGCGCGATAACTCAAATCTGTCACGAGTGACGCGCTGGGATCAGGATCTCATTCGCGACAACTGGGGTAAATATATTTATGTACGCGATAGGGATAACGGGGATTATTGGTCCGGGACCTGGAAACCGTGCATGCCCAAGTACGATTTTTTCGAGGTGCGTCACGGGCAGGGATACTCGATCCTGACAAGCAAGCTTAACGGGATCCGTTTCGAAAAAACGATTTTTGTCGACGTGGAAGATCCAGTCGAGGTTTGGAAGGTCGTTCTTACAAATCAGTCCGGGAAAAAACGTCGGCTGAGCCTCTTCACTTATTTCGACTGGTGTCTCGGGAATTGGTCCGACACGCACCGCGAGTTCCACAAGACCTTCATCGAAACATGGATCGACAAAAAGTTTGGATGCATCCATGGCGTCAAGCGCGCGCCGCTCGTGCCGGGATTTATCTCCACCGGCATGACTGAAAAACCGCTCCAAGGATTCCACGCGGCATACCCAAAACCCGTGGCCTATGACGGCGACAAAGAATCTTTCCTTGGCCGCTATGGTGAGATCCACGCGCCGGCAGCAGTCGTGGAGGGGAAGTGCCGTGACTCAGAAGGGAAGTGGGGCGATGCGTCGGCGAGTCTTCAAGTCGATGTGGAACTCGGTCCCAAGGAATCCAAAACCGTGATCTTCACGTTGGGTTCCACGCGTACTCGGGAAGAAGCGGAGCGGATCATCCAAAAATATTCAAGCCCCCGGGCCGTGGAGCCGGAGCTGAACAAGGTTAAGGCGCTTTGGGATTCTTTCGTCCACGCCTCCGAAGTTGAGACGCCGGACGAGGCCCTCAATTTTATGACAAACACCTGGATGAAATATCAGGCGATCTCCGCGCGCATCTGGGCCAAGTGTGCGTATTATCAATCAAGCGGGGGCTATGGATTTCGGGACCAGCTTCAGGATTGCCAGATCTTTTTTTCAACACGGCCTGAGCTCGCAAGGAAACAGATCCTCCTTCACGCCGAGCAGCAATTCCCGGACGGGACGGTCTATCACTGGTGGCACCACGGGACAAGTATTGGCGCCATCACGCATTGCTCAGACGATCTGTTGTGGCTTGATTTCATCACGCTGAACTATCTGGATGAAACCGCAGATGATGCGATTCTGAACGCGGTCGTGAAATTTCTGCCCGATCCAAAAACGAAAGAAGTCACCTCGGGAACGCTTTACGACCACATGCTTCGCGCAATCGACAAGGCGCTGACACGTTTTTCCCTGCGAGGGTTGCCTTTGATCGGAGAATGTGATTGGAATGACGGGCTAAGCCATGTCGGAACCAAATGGAAGGGTGAGTCGATCTGGCTCGGGCATTTTCTCTACGGCATCTTGAACCGCATGGCGCCGATCATGGAAAAGCGCGGCGACAAAACAAAGGCTGTGGAATATCTCCGTCGCGCGGAAGCGATGAAAAGAGCGCTCAACTCAGACGGTTGGGACGGGGAATGGTATTTGGGTGCCACACGCGATGACGGAAGACCGCTGGGCAGCAAAAAGTGTGAGACAGGAAAGATATTCCTTAATTGTCAAACCTGGGCCGTCATTACAGGCGTCGCGGACGCCAAACGTGCACGCATTGCGATGGATTCCGCCGCGAAGTGGCTTTACAAAAAATACGGGCCGCTTCTCCTGACGCCCGGCTATAACGTGACCGACGCAACGATCGGTTACATCACACGTTACGCTCCTTCGGTTCGCGAGAACGGCGGCCTTTACACGCACGCCGGCACCTGGGCGATCCAAGCTGAGGCGATGATGCGGGACGGCGAGCAGGCGCATCAGGTCTACAAGAGCTTCAATCCGGCGATTCGCGGGTTGGAACCGGATATTTATTACAGCGAACCGTATGTAACACCGGGGAACGTCGACGGACCGGATTCGCCCAACAACGGCCGCGGCGGTTGGACCTGGTACACAGGTTCCGCGGCGTGGTATGAGGTGGTGGCTCTGAACTGGATACTGGGCATTCGTCCTACAGCCAAAGGCCTGATCGTGGATCCCGTGATTCCGAAGAAATGGCCGGGATTCAAGATGAAACGTCTTTTTCGCGGCAGCACCTACCTGATCGAGGTTAAAAATCCGAACCAAACAGGGCAAGGGGTTCAAGCGGTCGTGGTTGATGGAAAAAAACAGAAAGAAAATCTTATCCCGGATCTTCGGGACGGCAGAACCCACCGGGTTGAAGTGACGCTCGGATAAAGAGAAGAACATGAACCTCCAAAAAAAGCGTTTCTCGGGCGTGAGGCAACTCCCGGGAAACGCTTTTCTGCTTCTTATGACAGTCTGTTTTCTCGGAATGTTCCTTCCCGCGAGTCTCGCTGCTGACAAAACCAAAAAACAAAACACGCAAGAAACCTTTGTCCAGCAGATCGGTCCCGCGAGCGGGGAAGTACCGATCGATATTGGGAAGGTCTACAACATCGTTCCCGAAGGCAAGCCTCTCCGAACCTCAACGCAATTCAAGGTCGTGGACGATTTTAACGCGGGAGAGCTCAAGAACAGTCTGGGGGGAGCCTGGACTGTGGACAAGGGAGACGAAAAAAAGGTTCGCCTGGACCTGAAGAAGGATGATGCCCGCGGGGCCAAAGCCGGAGCCTCTTTGTGGGCAAGGGTCAATCTCAAGAAAAAAGAAAAGGCAACTTTTAGGACCTCCCTCGAAAAACTGGATATGAGCGCCGCGCACTACCTCGTGATGAAGTGTAAAACGGATTCATTGGCGCCGTTTAAGGGACGTCTGCGTATCGCCCTGACGGATTGGGCGGGCAAGACCGTCGAACGGGACATTACCGACGCCTGCCTTGAGGAAAAAGGTTGGGGCGAGGCGGTTTTGCCAATGAATGTTTTTACGGGCGTTGATCTTGATCAGCTGGAATGCATTTCTTTTAGCGCGTTTGCGAAGGACCGGAACCTAGCCGGGAAAATAGGGCTAGATGAGATCGCTTTTCTGGGACACGCGGAGGTTGGATTTGAAAGCGTGGAGGACAATTTCGTCGGGTTTCCGCGCTCCGTAATGGATGAGCACCGGCGCGAAGAACTTTTAGCGATCGGAAGCGACAAGGAACTGCTCCTTAAGATCGCCCAAGACACCTGGCAGTACTTTGAAAAAGCTACCGACAAAAGAAATCACCTCGTCTCGGACCATTTTAAAGTTGGGGATTTCCCTCTCGCAGCCGCCTACACCTCGCCTACGAACATTGCTATGGACCTGATGGGGACCGTTGCCGCAAAGGAGCTGGAGATCATTTCTCCCGAGGCGGCGACCACGCGCGTTCAGAGCAGTCTGAACACGTTAAAAAAGATGGAGACGTGGAAAGGTTTTTTCTTCAACTTTTATGAAACAACGCGCTTAGGCGTGACCCACAAGTTTATTTCAAGCGTGGACAACGGATGGCTTGCCATCGCGTTGGTGGTGGTTCGCCAGGCCTTCCCGGGAAAGATCGCCCAAGATGCCACGGCCATCCTGGAACGGTTTCATTTTCAGGAATTTCTGGATCCCGATACGAACCATCTTGCCATCGGTTACGACGTGGATCGCCAAAGCCTCACCCCGTATCACTATGGAATGCTTGTGACCGAAGCGCGCGCGATGAGTCTTTACGCGATCGGCAAGGGAGATCTTCCTCCCGATCACTGGTGGTACCTTTATCGTACGGCGCCGGACGCGTGGGAATGGCAGACGCAGAAACCGAAGGGCAAAATGGTCGAGAGGGACAAGGTCAATTATTTTCAGGGCTACTATGAGGACGGAAAGAAAAAGTTCGTGCCAAGCTGGGGAGGTTCCCTTTTTGAATTCTTGATGCCGACAATGGTGCTCCACGAGCAAAAATTCGCTCCCAAGGGACTCGGGCTCAACGACAAAATCGTGACCGAACTTCACCGAGATTACGCGCTGAGCGAAAAAAAATATCCTGTTTGGGGGATCTCGCCCTCCGCGACCGCCGATGGACGTCGCTGGATGTACGGGGAGTACGGGGTCAAGAGGTTGGGCGTGAAGGGGTATCCGGACAGAGGAGTGATCACCCCGCATGCGAGTTTTCTGGCGCTGGATGCTCTGCCAAAAGATGCCATTAAGAATATCCGAAAGCTCCTTACATTCGATCTTTATGGAGAATATGGCTTTTATGATTCGATCTCTTTTCCGAACAAGAAAGTGAACACCCAATATTTGGCTCTGGACCAAGGAATGATTCTTATCCCGATCGCGAACTATCTTAAAAAAGGCGTGATCCAAGAATATTTCCATAGTGACCCGGTCGGCAAAAAGGCAAAAGAGTTGCTGGGGGCGGAGGATTTTTTTAAAAAATGAGAGCCTCCTAAGGGCTTATCTGAAAAAGAGTTGCGTTCTTGCCGGAAAACAGGAAAAAACCGCACTCAATTAACACTTTGAAAAAGCATATTGTGGAGTTAAAATGAGCGACGCGTGTGGCACTTATATAGCTATAAAATAACAAGTTATGAAAACAGCGAATATTGAAAGGAGCAACTCCCCCATGGCCATCAAGCAAATGCTCAAAGATCGCACCCTGACCGACAAGGAAAGAAAAAACCTTGGAATTCTCGAGGTCATTCGTAAGAATGGGCCGATCTCCCGGACCGATATTTCTAAGCTCACAGAGCTGAACATTGTGACCGTTTCTAACTATGTGAGCCACTACATCAAAAAAGGGCTTGTGGTGGAAGGCGAGATGGATGAATCCACCGGCGGGCGCAAGCCTGTGCTCGTGGAGCTTAATCCCAAGGCTGGCTATATTGTGGGCGTCGGTCTTAACATGATGAGCATTGTCGCGGTGCTGGTGGATCTTGAGATCAACGTGATCAGCGAGATCAAGCGCGAAAGAGCTCCGGAGAATTCTGAAAAAATCGTTCTCCAGATGGTTGATCTTGCGGCAGAGATCATCGAAAAGGCCGAGATTGATAAATCTAAGATCGTGGGTCTCGGAGTCGGCATTCCGGGGATCATTGATGAACGCGGGCGAACGATCCGCTGGCCGCAAAGCCTTGGAGACAAGGACATCTCCGTTTGCTCTTCCATCAAAGACACTTTTGAAAAACGACTCAACATTCCCACGATCGTGGAAAACGACGCGAATGCTGCGGTGCTCGGCGAGAAGTGGCTCGGGCTTGATCGCGATGTGCGCAACATGGTCTACATGTTCTCGGGCGTTGGTTGTGGCATCTTGATCAACGAAGAGATCTATCGCGGAGCCAACGGCGCCGCGGGAGAGCTCGGGATCACAAGCGCGCACGCGAGCAAGGACTATTCTTTCAAGATCGCGACTCAGCTTGGTCGGTGGGAAATGGACATTGGCATGGTGCGCCATGCTCGCGAGCGGATCGAAAAGGGAGAACCTTCGGTCCTAAAAGATATGGTCAAAGGCGACCTCTCGAAGTTGACTTTTAAAGAGATCGTCAAGGCCGTTAAGGAAAAAGATGTTCTGGCGACCAAGGCGGCAGAACAGGCTGGACAAGATCTCGGCAAAAAGGTCGCCTTCATCGTAAATCTTCTCAATCCGGAAGTGGTTGTGATCGGCGGAGGCATTGAGGATTGCGGCGCACCACTTCTCGATGCGATCAAGAACACGGTCAAGGAATGGTCCGTCGAAGAGTCTGCGACGCAGGTCAAGATTATCCCGTCCGCTTTCGGCGAGAATGCTGTGGCCCTTGGCGTGGTGGGCATTGTGGCTCGCGAAGTTTTTGCTCAGGCCTAAGCGCTTTCTGTTTTCGGTCTCGGAATGAAAGCTTTTATACAAGAACTCAAGTCCCGGGTCCTCGCGGGAGGAAACATTACCTCTCCCGAGGCTCTTCGCTTGAGCTCGATTCAAGACTCAAAAACGCTCGATCTTCTTCTAAGAGCCGCTCACGAGATCACAGCTGCGTTTCGCCCCCCCCAGGCCGATCTTTGTTCCCTCGTTAACGCTAAAAGCTATCTTTGTTCCGAGGACTGCGGTTTTTGCTCCCAATCTTCCCACTACAAGACGGGCGTGAAACGTTACCCGCTCATGAGTCCGGAAGAGATTCTGAAGGAGGCAAGAAAAAGCGAAACGAACGGAGTCCAAAGCTTTTGCGTGGTCACGAGCGGTGAAACGCTCAATGATGCCGAATTCGAGCAAGTGCTGGCGACCTTTCAATTGCTAAGCGAAAAAACGCACCTCCGGCTGGATGGGTCCCTCGGAAACTTAACGGCCGAACAGATCCGGAAGCTTCGCGTGGCCGGAATGCGGCGCTTTAATCACAACCTCCAATGTTCGCGCGAATTTTATCCCGAGATTGTTTCCACGCACACCTATGACGAGAGGATGGAAACGCTAAAATTCCTCGAGGCAAACGGAGTTGAGGTTTGCTCGGGCGGAATTTTTGGGATGGGGGAGACCGAGGAAGATCGGATTCGTCTCGCGTTCGAGCTCAAGCCCTACGACCTTCACTGCTTGCCAATTAATATCCTCAACCCCCGACCCGGGACACCTCTCGAAGGGCGACAAGCCATATCTCCCGAGGAAGTTGTGAAGACGGTGGCGATCTTTCGCTTCATTCATCCTAAAGCCAATATCAAGCTCGCCGGAGGCCGTGAATTAAATCTCGGGGTTTATTTTCAGGAAAAAGCCCTTCGTGGCGGAGCGAACGGTTTTGTAGTTGGCGGTTATCTCACCACCGCAGGCAATCCGCTTCAAGAAGACCTCGACATGCTCCGGCGCTCGGGTTTTTCCATGGAAAGTGCCAGCGAACACAACGACTGTTGCCCTGCGGGCTGCGGCTCAAAAAACTAGCCCTTGGAACCTCTTCTTAAAGACAAAATAATTCTCATTACCGGTGGGACGAGTCAGCTTGGGCAGGTCTTTGTCCGGAAGGCCGCTCTACAGGGCGCACGCGTCTTCTTCAGTTATTTTAAATCTTTTGCTGTTGCCAAAGAGCTCGAGCGGGCCGGTGCGCAAGGATTTTCCATAGACCTTGCGAACGTCGCAGCCATGGAGGCCTTTGCCGCCATGTTCAAAGAGAGAGTCGAACGGCTGGACGTCCTCATTCACAATGCCGCTGCAACGGCGGACGCACTTATCGAAAAAATGTCCGAGAAAGAATGGGACGATGTCCTGAAGGTTAATCTCAAAGCGCCTTTTTATCTAACCCAAAAGCTTTTGCCGCTTCTTCTCAGGAAAACACCGAGCAAGATTTTTACGATCGTCAGCCGCGCGGGTTTAAGCGGGCTTGCCGGCGCCGCAAATTATGCCGCCTCGAAAGGCGGGTTGGTCGCCATGACCAAGACTTTTGCTAAAGAGCTTGGGCGAAAAAAAATTCTTGTGAATGCCGTGAACCCCGGCTTCATGCGATCTTCCATAACCGCAAGCGTTCCCCAGAAAACTCTGCAAAAAAATCTCGAGGAAAGTTCTCTTAAAACCTTTTCGGACCCCGAAGAAGTTGCAGAGTTTCTTCTCTTTCTTGCCTCTGACCAGATGCGCAAGGTGACGGGGCAAGTGTTTCATTTTGAATCCCGCCCTTTCTAGGGTAGAATTTCTTCCTATTTCACACGGGAAGGGATCATCCGACACATGAAACGACGCGTGGTAGTCACAGGCATGGGGGTTCTTTCTTCTATAGGGAACACCCTTGCGGAGTTTCGCGAGAATCTTAAAAAAGGTGTTTCCGGAAAAGAAAATGCGGACCATTCCGTCGTTGAAGGCTATAAGTTCCCGCCCGTTTTCCCCCTCAAAAACTTTGATCCGCGTTCTTGCAAGACGCAGCTCCTGGACCCTTTTATTCAATACGCCGTAGCTGCCGCGGAACAGGCTGTTCTTGACGCCCAGTTTGATATTACAGCCGTAGATCCTTACGACATTGCACTTTCCGTCAGTTCCAGCAAGGGGGGCGTTCACAGTCTAGGGAAGTTCAAGGAAAGATTCGCGCGCAACCCAAGCGCGATCCTGGGCGCAAGGATGTTCACAAGCGCAGTCCCGAATTTTGCGGACCAGTGGATCGCCCGGCGCATGAAGATCCAAGGGCCGGCCAAATGCTACGTGGCGGCGTGCGCGACCGGAACCGTGGCCATCGTCCAGGGATTCCGCATGGTCTCCGAAGGGGATGCGGAATATTGCCTTGCCGGAGCCACAGACGCTTCGATCGCACCCCTGATGCTTGGCGGTTATAAGAATATGAAGGCGCTTGCGACCCGGGACATTCGCCCGTTCGACAAACGACGCGATGGATTTCTAATAGGGGAAGGCGCGGGAGTGGTTTTTCTCGAAACACTCGAAAGCGCGAAGGCGCGCGGCGCAAGGATCTACGGCGAAATCATCGAGGCTGCTTATGGTCAGGACAGCAAACAGCCGATCCACTTCGATCTTAAGGAGCACGCCCTGTCTTACACGCTTGGGGCTCTTCTCAAAAGGGCCGGGATAACGCCGCGGGAGATCGATTATCTGAATCTGCATGGCACCGGTACGCGGCATGGGGATCTTTATGAGACGTTGGAACTTAAAGAAGCCTTTGGTGAGGAGGCGTACAAGATTCCTATGAGCTCGACTAAGGGCGCCACGGGGCATATGCTCGGTGCAACGGGTGCCATTGAGATCATCGCGACGCTTCTCGGGATCCACGAGGGCTTTATCCCGCCGACGGTAGGGCTTGAAGAGAAAGATCCCGCATGCGACTTGGATTATACGCCTGGGAAAATGCGACCGCACAAGATCACAAATGCTATCAAGATTTCTATGGGTTTCGGCGGGCAGGTCGCTGCAGCTCTTCTCAGGAAAATCTAACCCTCTCCTTGGCAGGAGTGAAAACAGTGAAACCAAAGAGTATGAAAAACGAATACCAAAAAGAATTGGAAGGACTTCAAGCGAAGAATCTTTACCGTTCTCTTCGCGTTCTGAAGGAACACGAAGGAACAAGGGCTGTTTTCAAAGAACGGAAGATTCTTCTTTTCTGCGGAAACGACTATTTAGGCATGAGCCGTCACCCGCGAGTGATCGCGGCCGCGCATAAGGCAATCGATCGGTACGGCGTTGGCGCGCGCTCAGCACGGCTGATCGCTGGGACCACGGAAGCGCATGCAAGGCTCGAAAAAAAGATCGCCGAATTCAAAAACAAAGAAGGCGCACTTGTCTTCGCGGCTGGTTTTCTCGCGAACCTTGGGATCCTAACCGCCTTTGCGGGGAAAGAAGACATTGTGATCATGGACAAGCTTTGCCACGCTTCCCTGATCGATGGGGCGAGGCTTTCCGGAGCCGAGATGAGAGTTTTTCCGCATAAAAACTATGAGAAATGCGAAGAGATCCTGAAGAAATGCACGGCGCGACGGAAGATCCTTGTTACTGAAAACGTTTTCGGCATGGACGGAGACCGGGCGAATCTCAAGGAAATGATCCGCCTCAAAAAAAAATATGACGCGCTGCTCATCGTGGATGACGCGCACGGCACAGGGGTATTCGGGAAGAGCGGTTCCGGGGCGATCGCGAGGGTTTCAAAAGGCATCGACGTGATCATGGGGACGCTTTCCAAGGCTATCGGCGGGCTCGGCGGGTTTGTTGCGGCGGACAAGACGCTCATTGACTATCTGGTCAATTTTGCGAGGCCGTTCATTTTTGCTACCGCGCTTCCACCCGTTCTTTGCGAAGCCGCGCGCGAAGCTTTTTGTGTGATCGAGGAAGAGCCGGCACTCCTTAAAAGACTTTGGAAAAATATTCGCAAGGTCCATCAGGGGCTTACAGGGCTCGGATTCCGGCTCGCAAAACCCGAATCTGCAGTCTTGCCCGTAATCATTGGAGATGAGGAAAAAACTGTAAAAGCCTTCGAAAGACTTCTCGCGGAAGGAATTTTTATTCCAGCGGTGCGTTATCCAACCGTTCCTAAAGGCAAGGCCCGTTTGCGGGTCACCGTCTCTGCCGCTCATACCGATCACGACATTGCGAGATTGATGAGGGCCTTTGCGAAAGAAAAAACTTTGCGCCATGACCGAGCTTAGCCAAAAGAAAACCATGAGCCTTCACCCAGGGAAATTAGCGGCTCTTCTGATCCTGCCACTTATTCTGGGCGGGTGCGCGACCGAAAGCGGTCTTCCCGAACGTAAAACGAGGGAAGTGGTGGCCACCGCCTCTTTCGAAAGGCTTCTTCAGGACAGTCCGGAGGATTTGAGCATTTATGAAGCTTATGCGCAGACTTTAATCGGAGAAAGAAACTTTAACAAAGCGATTGAGATTTACCAGAGAGCTCTTCAGAGAGGAGAAAGTCTAGAAGAAGACGAAAAGACAGTCCTTCAAGAGGCCATCGAAGAAGTACGCGCCCTGAAGAAATTTTCTGAGGCTATGGAAAAAGAACCGTCCTGGAGCCAGGCCCGAAAAATCTCCTTTAACGGAGGCGAACTGATAACCAATATTCCTCTAAGCTATAGCGACCCCCTGGTCCGGGATCTTGCTGACCTCATGGGAGAGGAAAAAGCCGCGCTACAAGAAATTCTTGGGGCGCCTAAAAGAGAAGCTCCTTTTTTAAGGATCAGCGTTGCGGGACGGCCCGAAGAGTACAAGGCGCTGTGGAAAGAGAAAAAATTTTCCACCGAACAGCTTTCTTCCGGCGCGTATAGCATTGGAAAAAGCGAGATCGTCGTTTTTTTTACGGGTGCGGATGTCCGATGGACTCTTGCCCATGAGCTCGCTCATTACCTTCTGAGAGGTTTTTATGCGGAACAACCAGCGAGATTTTTGGACGAGGGACTCGCCAACTACCTGTCTTTTAAGCTTGCCAAGGCAGGGGCGAAGCCGCTTGTTGAAGAGATCCTCGGGTGGCTCCAGGACCTTTACGAGGAAGGGAAGCTGAAAAGCGCGCTCGATCTTTTCCATTCCTGGGAGCATTACGACCAGTCCCCAGCTAAAGACGAAAAAATGGATTTTTACCTGAGGGCCTGGAGCCTGACCGCTTTTTTCCTGGATGGAAAAAACGATTTTTTTTCGAAATTCTTTCGCGACTATCTTCAGTACGAACTTCAAATAGGACCTCTTTCGCGAGACGATGTGGAGAATTATTTTCGCGCCAATCTGCCGGGGGAGAAGGCCCGGGAGCTTGACAGGGAATGGGGCCTTTTTATCGAGAAGATGAACTATGAAAACATCTAAAAACATGAAAACCCAAGCGTTGATCGCAAAAGACAGAAAATATATTTGGCACCCTTTTACGCAAATGCGGGACTGGCAGACGGACGAATTTCCGGTCATTGAAAAAGGCGAGGGTTGTTATCTAATCGACACGGAGGGGAAAAAGTATCTCGATGGGGTGTCGTCGCTTTGGTGCAATGTTCATGGGCATCGGGTCAAGGAGCTCGATCGGGCGATCGAAAAGCAGCTGAAAAAAATTTCCCACAGCACATTTCTCGGACTTACCCACCCTGCGGCCATTGAACTAGCGGAAAAGCTTGTTGCGATCGCTCCCCAAGGACTGACCCGGGTTTTTTATTCCGACTCGGGGTCCGAGGCTGTGGAGATCGCGCTCAAGATAGCTTTCCAGTATTGGGCTCAAAAAAGCCACCCCGAAAAGAAAAAATTCGCGCGGCTCGTGAACGCTTATCACGGCGATACACTTGGCTCCGTAAGCGTCGGCGGCATCGATCTCTTTCACCGGATTTACAAACCGCTTCTTTTCGATACGTTCGCGATCCCGTCGCCTTACTGCTATCGCTGGGAAACGGGAGGCGATCCGGAAAAAGTAAAAAACGAATCGCTCGCCGCCATGGAGAAAATTCTTAAGGAGCACCATCACGAGATCGCTGCGCTCGTGATAGAGCCTTTGATGCAAGGCGCCGCCGGCATGATCGATCAGCCGGGCGGATACATTTCCCGTGTCAGAGAGCTGACGCGAAAGTATAATACCCTCCTGATCTTTGACGAGGTTGCGACGGGTTTCGGGCGGACCGGAAAGATGTTTGGCGCCGACCATGAACGCGTGATGCCGGATCTTATGGCGGTTGCTAAGGGCCTCACAGGAGGTTACCTGCCGCTCGCCGCGACGCTTGCCACCGAAGAGGTTTATGAAGCGTTTTTGGGCAGGTACGAGGAGTTTAAAGCGTTTTTTCACGGTCACACCTATACGGCCAATCCACTGGCTTGTGCGGTTGCGGTCGCGAATCTGGATCTTTTTAAAAAACAAAAGACGCTCGAGAGACTACAGCCTAAGATCCGGCTCATAAAAAAACGGCTCGAGGATTTTCACGCCCTCAAATGCGTTGGCGATATCCGGCAATGTGGCGTTATGATCGGGATCGAGCTGGTCAAGGACAAGAAGACTAAACAAACCTTTGAGCCGAAAGAAAAGATTGGCGCGCGTGTTATCGAGTTGGCACGAAAAAAAGGCGCGATCCTCCGGCCCCTAGGTTCAGTGATCGTGCTCATGCCGCCGCTTGGAATGACGGAACGGGAACTGAATAAGCTGCTGGACATCACGTACGAATCGATAGAAGAGGTGACGCATGAGACCATTTAGCGCAAAAGGCAAGGCGCAAGGCGCAAAGAAATGCATAAAACCTTGCGCTTTGAGCTTTGATCTTTGTGCGGGGGGCTGGCGATGAAAGCTGGAATATTCATCACAGGGACAGACACCGACGTCGGGAAAACCATAATTTCTGCAGGCCTCGCGCTTGTTCTCCGAGGTCGCGGGATGAAGGTGGGTGTGATGAAGCCCGTGGCGACCGGTTGTTATGGTGGCGACGAGAGACTTATCTCCCAGGACGCGGCATTTCTTATGGAGGCAGCCGAGAACGAATATCCGTCGCTCACGAGCCCGTCGCGTTTTCGGAACCCTCTTTCGCCGAACGTCGCCGCCATGCTTGAAAAAAAAGAAGTGAATGTCCCCCAGATCCTCAAAAGTTACCAGGAGCTTCAAAAGCACTATGACTTTGTGATCGTCGAAGGCGTAGGTGGGCTTATGGTCCCTCTCAAGAAAGATTATTATGTGGCCAATCTCATTCGCGACATGGGGTTACCGATCGTAATCGTGTCCTACGCGGGACTCGGCGCGATCAATCACACGCTACTCACCGTAGATGCGGCCACGATCCGGGGGCTGGAAGTGCGTGGCATTATATTTAACCGCGTTTCCGTAACGAACTATTCGCTGGCTGAGCTTACAAACCCGAAAGTTATCCACGATCTTTCCGGCGTCCCAATCCTTGGCAGTCTCCCCGATATCGAGGGGCTTAACATGGATAGCTGCGAATTCGGAAAGCTCAAAGAGGTTTTTCAGGAGCGCATCCGGATCGACAAGATCACGGGAAGTTTTGCCGGCGCCATTCCCCGAAAATAGCTCGAAAGGAAAGATCTTGCCTAGACGGTCCCAACACCCAGCAATCGAAGCGGAGCAGAGATTGGGGCCGGCCAAGTCGCCATCCAGGAAAAGAAATAAAAGACTTGGACGGAACACTATCGGTATTCGACTTGAAAGAAAAAAAGACGCAAGCCTGCTCAACTGGAATCTTAAGCGCTCTTATCCGCCTGAAATGATTCGCGTTCCCATCCCAGTGGCTTCAAGACCTTGCGTTCAAGTTGGAGAGGTTGTTCAAATCGGGCAAAAGATCGCGGTCCCAACAGCTACCAATTGTAGCGAAGCGGAAATTGGGGCCGTCCCGACCACCATTAATCAAAAGGAAATAAAAGGCGGAGCGGAGCCGCAAGAAAGCGAGGGCGTGAGCGTTCACACCGGGATATCCGGTGCGGTGGAAAGAATCACGGATTTTCCGAGTGCGATGGATGCCGAAATCCAAATGATCGAGATTCGCAGGCAAGGAGAGCCCAAACCGTTGCCGGCTGTGGAAATGCGCAAAGGTTGGGCCGAGATTCCGGCCGAAGAACTTTCGAAGATTTTCCAGGACTTCGGGCTTGTGACCACGGATCCTCTTATGGAGCCTGTCCACGCGAAGCTCAGGCGGCATGCCGGGGCTCGAACGATCATCATTAACGGTTGTGAACCGGAGCCTTACATCACCTGCGAACAAGTGCTCACCATGTCTCACCCCGTGGAAATTTTAAAGGGGGCGGAATTACTCAGAAAAGCTAGCGGCGCCGAAAAGATCGTTTTTGCGCTTGAGGAATGCAATCTCGAGGTGATCGAACTCATCAAGAGCAAGATCTACTTTCTCAAATGGGAACATGCGGAAGTCTGGAGTGTGCCCGCACTCTACCCGCAAGGCCTGGAATGCACGCTGCTTCAAGCGTGGTTTTCAGGAAAAGAAAAAGAAGCGGTCGTTTTTCCGACTTCCACAGCGTTTGCGGTCTACGAAGCGGTAGCGTTGCAAAAGCCTTATTACGAAAGAGTCGTGACCGTGGGCGGCGAATGCGTGGTCGAACCGCGCAGCCTATGGTTGCCGATCGGAATTTCTTTCCATGATGCGATCCATGCCTGCAAAGGGGTCATGCGCGAACCACAAAAAGTCCTGATGGGCGGACCCATGGCCGGGACCGCACAGAGGAGCGCCGAGGTTTCCGTGATGGCCGGGACGAACGCTATTCTCGCGCTTCCCAAAGAAGTTGCGAAGGAAGAAGCGGAGGAACCCTGTATTCGTTGCAATCTTTGCGTCGACCAATGTCCCGTCTCGCTTTCGCCCGCGATGATTACGCTAGCCGCCGAACGAAAAGAATTTGCGGTCGCACAGGAATGGAACGTTGCCAATTGCATGGAATGCGGTAATTGTGCCTATGTGTGTCCTTCCAAACGACCGATGCTCCAGCTGATTCGTCTTGCGCGCGAACTATCGAAGCCGGCGGTCCCAACACCTCAAGCAAAAGAAAATAAAAGCCGCGGCGGTGATCCATGGCTGAAGTGACGCTTTCTTATAAAACGGCCTTGTCGCCGCATATCCGCTCCTCGAATTCTTTAGCCCGCCGGCACTGGGGGCAGGTCGTCGCAATCGCGCCCCTCTTTGTGGTAGCCTGTTTTACCGGACACGCAGAAATTCTACGCGTTCTTTTACTCTGCCTGGTGAGCGCGGTTGCTTTTGATTTTCTGAGCGCGAAGCTTTTCCAGAAAAAAGAAAATCTCCGGAATGGAGAGACGGTCCTTGTCGCAGCCCTCTTCTCGTTGCTCATGCCTTCGAGATGTCCTTCTGAAGTCGTGATCTTCGGTGTTTTTACGTCAGTTTTTGTCGCCAAGGAGGTTTTTGGCGGTACAGGTGCCTATCTTTTGCACCCCATCCTGCTAGCGCGTGTATTTTTACAGCTCTGTTTTCCCCTGGCCATGTCGGAGCCGATGCTCGTGGCGGGCGAGGGGAGTGTCTGGACGCTTGCGGCGCTTGGCATGGGAGGCGTCATTTTTCTTAAACAAAAACAAGGCTATTGGGAAACGCCGATCATTTTCATGTTGACCTGCTTTGTCTGCGAAGCTTTGTTCGGAGGACGAGAGACACCGGTTGCCTTTTTTAGCGGCGTTCTTTTAACGGCTTTTTTTCTTTTAGCTGATCCCGTGACCCTGCCCTTGACGCGTAAGGGAACAGCTTTTTTTGTTCTGGGCGCGGCGCTTTTGAGCTCGAGACTCAGCCCGGAGGGATTTTCGATCGGCCGGGCAAGTTGCGCGATCCTTCTAATGAACCTTCTGACGCCGTGGTTGGATGTTTGGCTCAAGCCCGTTTCTTATAAGGCAAAACAGGCGCTTAAAGCGACTTACTCGATATGAATATCAAAAAAGTAGCGATCACAATAGCAAAACATCTATTCCTCGTGCTTTTTCTGTGCCTGCTTGTCGCGATTCTTTGTGCGGCACAAATGTTGAGACAGTGAAAATGATGAGGTTGTGGAACCGATGAAACTACCGGAAAGCCTTTTCTCGCGGATGCTCCTGGCCTACCTTCCCTTCATGGTCTACCCCTATGGTTTTTTTAGGGCTGGAGTTGCGGTGCTATGGATTGTCGTGTTTCTTTGGGTTACGGTCGCTTTTTTCTGGTTTACGCGCCGCCTTTTCCCCAGCCGTTCTCTAAAACCGGCTTTTTTCCTCTGGCTGATCGTGTGGGCGCAAGCCGTATGGACGCTTACGAAGCTGCCGCCCTATTGGATCGCGAGTGTTTTTTTTCTGGCCCCCGTTTCTTTTCTCGAGGACGCTGCGAAGCCCAGCCATGTTCGCGTTTTTTCCAAGGAAGTGCCGCGATATTTTTTCGAGCGGGTGCTGGCGGGGATCGGCTTTGCGGGTTTCGTGATGCTCTTGGCGCTCATTCGAGAGATCGGGGAAAAGCGAATGGGGATACACGCCTTTGAACAGCCGGTTGGCATGCTACTTGTGATCGCAGCCGTTGCTTTCTTATGGAAAAATCAACCCTATCGTAGGAGAGAGTAGCATGTATTTTTTAATTATCACCTTCGGCTTTTTGTTGGCGATGCGCGGCGCGAGGTCCGCTCCCTTGCAAAAGCCTGTGGAAGGGCTTAAGCGCATTGGGCTTGAGGCCATGGACCTTTTTCTGACGGTGAGCTTGATCCTCGCTCTTTGGGCGTTTGTCGCAACCCTTGAGAAGATCCAGCCGGTTGTCCGGGATTTCTCGATCCTAGGCCCCGGGCTAGCCGCCTTCCTGCTTTCGCGCTATCAGAAAAAAACGGATGTCTTTTTTCTTTCCGTGATGGCGAGCGTTTTTATGATCAATGCCGAGCAATACGGTCCTTTGCAAGGGATCTTATTGGCCGGGGTCGTGAGCGCAGGGATTGCGCTTTTTCAGGTTTGTTTTCTAGGCCTAAGGTACAAGCTTCTTTTTGCGCATATGCCGCCTTCTATGAGGGGGTGGCCAAGCCTGTGTCTTTTGGCCGGATTTATCGCGCTTATTTTGTGGAGTTTCGGGGGCCTGGTTTTCTAAGGTTTTTGTTCGGAAAGTCGACAATAACGGGAAGAAGCCGTTCATCCCAACGAATTAATTTTCACCCCGCGAGAGTTTGGTGAGATAATATTCATATAGCATAGGACGGACAAGAGAAGCTTCGAAGTAGATCTTTAGACACGAAAAGTCCGGAAGCGTTTCGGAAAAAGCACTTCCTGTCTCTAATGGGGCAAAGGAGCCTTCACATGGCCATCGAAGAGATTCTGTTAGGCGCGGTTGAAAAAGAAGCTTCGGACATCCATCTGGCTGTGGGGAGGCCTGTGACCTACCGTATGATCGGAGCCTTGGTCTCGGTCGGCGAAAAGCCTCTGACCCCCCAAGATACCGAGGCACTTGCCAAAGAGATTACGACGGAGGTTCAGCGCAAGAAGATCGAAGAAGTTGGCGGCATTGATTTTGGATTTTCGTTCCGGGACAAGGCGCGCTTTCGCGTCTCCTGTTTCAAGGCGCAGGGCCATTATGCGCTTGTGTTGCGCTTGCTCCCCTCGAAGTTCTACAGCTTTCAAGACATTGGCCTTCCAAATCAATTAATTGAGACAGTGAGCCTTCCTCGCGGCCTGATCCTTGTAACAGGACCCACCGGAAGTGGAAAAACGACTTCGCTCGCGACCATGCTCAATTACATCAATGAGAATTTCCCTAAACACATCATTACGGCGGAAGATCCGGTGGAATTCGTGCATCATCACAAAAAAAGTGTGATTACCCAACGCGAAGTCGGGGAGGACGTCCCGAGTTTTTCGGACGCGATCGTGAAATCCCTTCGCCAGGACCCGGATGTGATCCTGATAGGAGAGATGCGCGATCTGGCGACCATGGAGACCGCGATCCGTGCCGCCGAAACAGGCCATTTGGTTTTCTCGACGCTGCATACCACGGGCGCCGCACGAACGGTCGACCGCATCATCGACGTCTTTCCGGCTGAACAGCAGCCGTTGGTTCGCGTTCAGCTTGCCGCTACGATCGTTGCTGTGATCTCGCAAGTGCTTGTGCCGCGTTTGGACGGAAATGGACGTGTGGCTGCGTTCGAGATCATGTTCGCAACACCGGCCATCCGCAACCTCATTCGCGAAGGCAAGACCTACCAGATCCTTTCTGAGCTCCAGACCGGGTCACGCTATGGCATGATCATGCTGGATGATTATCTCAAGCAGCTCTACACCCAGGGCCATATTGGCTATGAAGCCGCGCTTGAAGTCGCCGTGGATCCCAAAGAACTCGGCCTCCAGCTTTCCAAGATCCAGCCTACGAATAAAATTCGGGACAAAGATAGATAAATAAAACTTGACCCCATAGGGGGGCTTGGGTATCCTATGCCCGCCTTCAGCAGGTAAGGTGGCCCCAGTATAAAAATAAAGGTTGGGACCGGATTAAAAATTCCACCCAAAAGAGACAAAATTCCAATTTAATCCCAGCGATTGAGCGCCCCTTTTAGTTTTTTCCGCATATTTTTCTAAGAATACAGAGAAAACCCGAAGATCCGATCATCAAAATGATAAAACAGACCCCGAAGGAAAACCCTCAAGGGGGAAAACTGTTTCTGGTGGACGGGCACTCCTTTTGCTATCGGGCTTTCTACGCGATCCCGAATTTGACGAACTCTAAGGGAGAGCCGACCAACGCCATTTATGGGTTTGTGACCATGATGCGCAGGCTTATGGAAGAGCAGAAACCGAGCCTTGTTGCCATGTGCTTTGACCGGAAGGAGCCGACGTTCCGGCATGAGCAATACAAGGAATACAAGGCGCACCGCAAACCCATGCCTGAGGAGCTCGTGAAACAAATCGAACCTATCAAGGAATTCTGCCGGATCTCGAAAATGGCCATATTCGAAAAGGCGGGTTACGAGGCGGATGATGTGATCGGGACCCTGGCAAAGCAGGGAGAAAAAGAAGGCTATCAAGTATTCATTATCACCGGGGACAAAGACGCTTTTCAATTGGTTAATGACCGGGTCAAGATCCTTCAGCCGCATAAAGAGAACCTGGTCTATGACGCCGAGAAGGTTCGGGAACGTTTTAGCGGACTCGGGCCGGACAAGATCGTGGATATTCTCGCGCTCATGGGAGATGCCTCGGACAATATCCCAGGAGTGCCGGGGATCGGCGAAAAAACGGCGATGAAGCTTATCCAAGAATTTGGTTCCGTGAACGGCCTTCTCGAACGGCTGGAAGAAGTCCCTTCGGAGAAACAAAGACAAAAGATCCAGGAAAACATGGAAGACCTGAAATTGTCCCAAATGCTCGCGACAATCGATACGGACGTGCCGCTTGAGATCGAGTGGGATGCCTTACGCGTGGTCGAGCCTGACACCGTCGCCCTGATGGAATTCTTCAAGCGGTATGAATTCCGGGGACTTTTAAAAAACGTCGCCGGGCAAGGGGAGCAAGGGAAAAAAGAGGCTAAGGAGCGGAATTACAAGGCGGTGCAGACCTCCCAAGAGCTCGACGCCCTTGCGGCAGCACTTAAAAAAGTGAAGGCCTTCAGTTTTGACACCGAAACGACCTCGACCGATCCCATGAAGGCGGACCTGGTTGGCATGAGCTTTTGTTGGGAACCTTTCACGGCTTATTACGTGCCCGTGTCTTCCGGAGCTCAGCAAGGCCCCGGATTGCCGCTTGCGGAGGTCTTGGGGATTTTGAAACCGGTACTCGAGGATGGCGAAGTCACCAAGTACGGGCAGAACATCAAATACGATGAGATCGTGATAGCGCGTCACGGTGCGCGCCTTTCGGGCGTCGGATTCGACACCATGATCGCGAGCTATTTAATCGATCCGGTGAAACGGAACCATAATCTCGACGACATTTCGCTCGAATATTTAAATGTGAAAAAGATCACGACCGAGAGCCTTATTGGGGCGGGTAAAAAAAGCATCACCATGGATGCCGTCCCGATAGAGCAGATCACCGCTTACGCTTGCGAGGACGCGGATTGTGTGATGCGACTTGTGCCGATTCTTAAAACCAAGCTTGAGGAGCTCGGGCTTACGGAATTATATAGAAAGGTGGAGCTGCCGTTATCGGGGGTTTTGGCCCGGATCGAAATGAACGGTGTGGCGCTTGACCTGGATTTTCTGAAAGAGCTATCGGTGAAAGCCGGCAGGGAGATCGATGCGCTTGTGAAGGACATTCACACGGACGCCGGGACGGAATTTAATTTGGATTCGCCGAAACAGCTCGCGGATGTGCTGTTCGTTCAAAAGAAGCTGCCGGCCCTGAAAAAGATCAAGACCGGGTACTCGACGGACGCAAGCGTGCTTGAAAAGCTCGCGGCTTCGCATGAGTTGCCTCGGAAGATCCTGGAATACCGGGAGCGCGCGAAGCTGAGGTCCACTTATCTGGACGCGTTGCCGGAGATGGTGAATTCCGAGACGCACTGCGTTCACACTTCGTTCAATCAAACGACGACAGACACGGGGCGACTTTCAAGCTCCGAACCGAATCTTCAGAATATCCCGATCAAGACCGAGATGGGGCGGCTGGTCCGGAAGGCCTTTGTGGCGCGGGTACGGCCCAAAGGAAAAGGAAAGATTCTTTCCGCGGATTATTCCCAGATCGAACTGAGAGTGCTCGCGCATTTTTCTGGGGATCCGAATCTGACAAAAGCGTTTGCAGAAGACCGGGACATTCATACGTTCACCGCCACGCTTCTTTATGGTGTGAAGGAAAAGGATGTGACCCGAGAGATGCGGAATGCCGCGAAAACCATCAATTTCAGTATCGTGTACGGCAAGACAAGCTACGGGCTTTCGCAGGATCTGAATATGCCGATCCCGGAAGCGGATCAGTTCATTAAAAATTACTTCGTGCGCTACGCCAAGGTGAAAGAATTCCTGGACACGCAAAAAGAAAAAGCTAAAAAAGACGGATTTCTGACCACGCTTCTCGGGCGGCGCTCTTATTTCCCGAATATTAACGCCTCCAACATGCAATTGCGTCAGTATGCCGAGCGGTCGGCCATCAACGCGCCGATCCAAGGGTCGGCGGCGGATCTGATCAAGATTGCGATGATCGCGATCCAGGGACGGCTTGAGAAGGAGCAAAGCGAAAGCCTCATGATCATGCAGGTGCATGACGAGTTGGTGTTCGATGCGCCTTCTGGCGAGATCGACGCGCTCGCAGCGCTTGTCAAAAAAGAGATGGAAGGGGCTTATAAGCTCAACGTGCCGCTTAAGGCGGATATTACCGTGGGGGAGACGTGGTACAAAAACTGATCGTGGGGCTGACCGGGGGTTTTGGGGTTGGGAAAAGCTCCGTCGCGCAACGTTTTAAAAATATGGGCGCCGAGATCATTGACGCCGATGAGATCGCGCATGACGCCATGAAAAAAGGCAGCCCAGTCTTTGACCCTATCATCGAGCTTTTTGAAAAGGCCCTTCATCCCGGAGGTAAGAGAATGGACCGGGAAAAAGTCGCAGAGATCGTTTTTGCTGATCCCCAAAAACGAAAAGAGCTCGAGGCGATCATTCATCCGTATGTCTATGAGAAGATCAAGGAAAAGATCGAAGTTTCCGAACGACGAGTGATCCTCGTGGAAGTGCCGCTTCTCTTTGAAGCGGGCTTCGAAACTCTTTGCGACAAGGTTGTGGTCGTGACCTGCAATTCGACCGTCAAAATGAAACGTCTCATATGCAAGAAGTTCACGGAGCAGGAAGTACGGGCGCGCGAGCGAGCCCAGATGGCCGAGGTTCTGAAAGCGAAAAAGGGGAATTTTATCATCGATAACTCGAAGTCTATTTATCAAACACAAAGGGAGATCGAACGGCTTTGGTACAAATTCGTCGCCCTTTCCAAAGGAGCCAACAAACCATGACAAGAGAAACAAGAGAAATACGGGAACCCAGAGAAAGATCCCACCCGCATCACCGCCGTGGCGAGGACGGGAACGCGAAACCGCGTCCACCGCGCATGATGCAAGAAGATGCGGCCGCGAACGGGGAAGCTCTGGAAAAGGCGCTGCAACAGCAAAAGTCCGGCGAGAAGCCGCTCGATGTGGTCAGCCTAAAGGAGATGAAGATCATCGAGCTTCAAAAAATGGCGCACAAGTTTAAAATCGAGAACGTGGCTGGCCTCAAACGCCAGGACTTGATCTTCAAGATCCTTCAAGGTCAGGCGCAGCAATCCGGGCTTATGTTCGGGGAAGGTGTTCTGGAGATCCTGGAGGACGGATTCGGCTTCCTGCGTTCTCCCAATTATAATTATCTCCCCTCTCCGGATGACATTTATGTCAGCCCCAGCCAGATCCGCCGGTTCAATTTAAGGACCGGAGATGTGGTGGGCGGGCTGATCCGTCCGCCGAAAGAGGGAGAGCGGTATTTTGCCCTGCTCAAAGTCGAGCTTATCAATTTTGAGGGGCCGGACAGCGCCAAGGACAAAATCGCGTTTGATAACCTCACGCCGCTTTATCCGAACCAGCGGATTCAGCTAGAGACCACGCAGGAAGAAGTCTCGATGCGCGTGATGGACCTTCTGGCGCCGATAGGGTTTGGCCAGCGCGGGATGATCGTCGCGCAGCCCTACAGCGGTAAGACGATCCTTCTCCAAAAGATCGCCAACAGCATCACGACAAATCATCCGGACGCGTATCTGATCGTGCTTTTGATCGATGAACGTCCTGAGGAAGTGACCGACATGCAACGTTCGGTAAAAGGCGAGGTCATTGCCTCAACCTTTGACGAACCCGCGGATCGCCACGTCCAAGTCGCGGAGATCGTGCTCGAAAAGGCCAAACGGCTGGTTGAGCACAAGCGTGATGTCGTGATCCTCCTTGACAGCATCACGCGTCTTGCGCGCGCCTACAACACCGTCGCGCCTCATTCCGGAAAGATCCTCTCGGGCGGCGTGGATTCAAACGCGCTCCACAAACCGAAACGCTTTTTTGGTTCGGCCAGGAATGTGGAAGAAGGCGGCAGCATTACGATTATTGCCACCGCGCTTGTGGATACGGGATCGCGTATGGACGAGGTCATTTTCGAAGAATTCAAAGGAACGGGCAATATGGAACTGCAGCTGGATCGCAACCTCTTCCAACGCAGAATCTATCCGGCCATTGATGTAAAGAAATCCAATACGCGCAAAGAAGACCTGCTGATCCCCGCCGAAGAGCTGAACCGGGTGTGGATCCTCCGCAAGGTCTTAAACGAACTGAACCCGTCGGAGGCAATGGAGCTTCTGGTGGACCGTCTTAAAAAAACCAAATCCAACGCTGATTTTCTTATCAGCATGAATAAAGCAAAGGAGTAACAAAATGAAAAAAGATATTCATCCGAAATACGGTCCTTCCACCATCCAGTGCGCATGCGGCAACTCGATCGAGACCCGCAGCGTGATGCCCCAGATGCGAGTGGATATTTGCTCGAGCTGTCACCCGTTCTTTACAGGCAAGCAAAAGATCCTGGACACCGCCGGACGCATTGACCGGTTCAAGAAGAAGTTTCAGGACCGCGTGGCCATCAACAAGAAAGCGACGAAGGTGATGCCAAAGATGCCGGTAAAACTCAAGTTCTCCGAGGATGCTCGGAAAGAAAAACTCCAGGCCTTGAAAGCCAAGGTCCAGGCGGAAGGAAAATAAAATAACGGGGGCTCGTTTCTCGGGACTCGTCCCTCGTTTTATTTTTACGAGGCACTAGTCCCGAGTCCGCAGTTCCGTTTTTAACTAAAATGAGAATTCGTGAGCGTCTAGAAAAAACAGAGGCCAGATTTAGGGAGCTCGAGGCTTTGCTCTCCAGTCCTGACACCGCCCGGAGCAAGTTTCAGGCTCTGAGTAAGGAAATGTCTCTGCTCAGGCCGATCATGGAACTCTTTGAAAAATACAAGAAAACGGAGCGAGAGGTCGCCAGCTTGAAACAAAGCCATGGCGATAGCCACGGCGATGAGGCCATGAAAGGTCTGATCACCGAAGAACTGAAAACACTCGAGGAGGAGCAGAAAGAACGGGAAAACAAACTCGAGGAGCTTTTTCTCAGGGATATGCAGCCGGATGCGGCGCGGGATGTAATCGTGGAGGTTCGCGCTGGGACGGGAGGGGAAGAAGCGGCGCTTTTTGTGGCGGACCTTTTTCGCATGTACAGCATGTACGCAGGAAATCACGGCTTGCGGGTCGAGACCATGGATACGAATCCTACGGGGATCGGCGGGTTTAAAGAGATCATTTTCGGCGTCACCGGGGATCATGTGTTCAGCTATTTTAAATATGAAAGCGGGATCCATCGCGTCCAGCGCGTACCGAAGACCGAGGCCAGCGGACGCATCCATACCTCGGCAGTTACGGTGGCGGTGCTGCCTGACGTCGAAGAAGAAGAAATCGAGATCAACCTGGACGATCTTCGGATCGATGTCTATCGCGCTTCGGGAGCCGGCGGGCAGCATGTGAACAAGACTGAATCCGCGGTACGCATTACGCACATGCCGACGGGGTTTGTGGTCGCGTGCCAGGACGAGAGATCCCAGCAAAAGAAGAAAGCGAAGGCGATGCGTATTTTGCGCGCCAAGATCTTTGATTTCCGTCGCGCTCTTGCGGAAGCCGAAGTCGCAAAGAATCGCAAAGCGCAGATCGGTTCGGGCGATCGATCGGGCAAGATCCGAACTTATAATTATCCGGACAATCGCGTGACGGATCACCGGATCGGGCTCACGCTTCACAGCTTAAACCAGATTCTGGACGGAAAACTCGATCCTGTCGTTGAAGCGCTGGCTGAAGATGAAAAGGCTCGTCTTCTTACGACGCTATGAGCTGCTCGAAAAAACTGAAGAACGGCGAACTTCTCGAACTAATCGCTTGGGGACGTGCAGAACTTTTTCGGGCCGGCATTGAGGAAGCCCAAGAAGAATGCGAGCGAGCCTTAATGAAGCTTTTGGGCTGTTCGCGTTCCGGGATCTATTTAGAGGAGCATGAACTGATCGCGTCGGGTGTTCGCGAACGGTTCTTGGCGCTTCTTGAAAAAAGGCTGAAAAGGATACCGCTCGCTTATCTTTTGAACGAAGCGGATTTTTGGCAGGAAATCTTGTATGTGGATGAGCGATGCCTCATCCCGCGCCCTGAGACGGAGATTTTGGTTGAGCAGGTTTCGAAAGCATTCGGCGGAGAGGCCGAAAAAAGTTTTTTATTTTTAGATATAGGGACAGGGTCCGGCGCCATTGCCATCGCGATCCTGCGCGCTTTCAAGAAGGCTCACGGAACACTTCTGGATATCTCCGGAGAGGCGCTTGAAGTGGCCAAGAGGAACCTAAGGCGCTATGCTTTGGAAAATCGTGCGAAGCCGGTTCGAGGTGATTTGTTTGAGCCGTTTTCTATCGATGAAAAGTGGGACCTGATCGTCTCGAATCCGCCTTATTTATCGGAAGAGGACTGGAAAGAGGTCCAGGAAGAGCTCAAATTTGAGCCCAGGCGAGCCCTAGACGGTGGGAAAGACGGTTTGGACTATTACCGGAAGATCATTCTTGGAGCCAAAGACCATTTGAATCACGGGGGGTGGCTTGCCTTGGAAGTAGGGCAAGGCCAGGCGGACAAGGTTTCAAAGTGGCTTCAAGAAGCGGGTTATGATAACATTCAACGTTTCAAAGACCATTTGCAGGTTCAGCGGGTCGTAACGGCCCAGAGGCATTCATAATTTTGTATGGATAAAATCATTATTCAGGGCGGAAACCGGCTCAAGGGCGAGGTCGATGTTTCCGGGTCCAAGAACGCAGTGCTGCCGATCATGGCGGCGGCGCTTCTCACCGAAGAAGAATCCGTTATTACGAACGTTCCCTCGCTTTGGGACGTGCACACAATGGTGAAGCTCCTGCGGTCGCTCGGCGCGAAGGCGATCCTTGAAAATGGTTGCTTGAAAGTGAAGCCGGGCAAGAATCTGAAGCCGCTCGCGCCCTATAAGCTCGTGAAGACCATGCGCGCGTCGGTGTGCGTGTTGGGCCCGCTTTTAGCGCGGCTCGGAGAAGCGGAAGTATCGCTCCCTGGAGGATGCGCCATCGGACCCAGGCCGATCGACCTGCATTTAAAAGGTCTTGAGGCGCTGAACGCAAAAATCAATATCGAACACGGTTATGTGAAGGTCCAAGCCAAAACGAAATTGCGCGGGGCGGAGATCTATCTCGGGGGCGGTTATGGCTCGTCGGTGCTCGCCACGGACAATGTGATGATGGCGGCGACCTTGGCGCATGGAAAAACCGTGATCGAAAATGCGGCGTGTGAGCCAGAAGTCGTGGACCTTGCGAGATTTTTAAAAAAAATGGGCGCAAAGATCACTGGCGAAGGCTCACCCAGGATCGAGATCGAAGGCGTCAGGAAACTCCATGGCGCGGAACATCAAGTGATCCCGGACAGGATCGAGGCGGGAACATTCCTTTACGCCGCGGCGATCACGGGCGGGGATATCCTGGTCCGGAAAATGGAGCCGAGCCATCTCAACGCGGTGATCGATAAGCTTCATCAGGCGGGTGTGCGCGTCGAGAAGTTTAAGAATTCCGCGCGCGTGAGAAAAAGCGGAAGGCTGAAGCCTGTGGATATTACCACGCTGCCGTATCCGGCGTTCCCAACGGATCTGCAGGCGCAGGCGATGGCGCTTGCAACGGTTACGCCGGGGATCAGCGTGATCACCGAAAAGATCTACCCAAATCGTTTTATGCATGTGCCCGAACTCGGTCGTATGGGCGCGAAAGTTTTTTTAGAAGGGCCGAGCGCCATTGTGCATGGCGTCAAAAAGTTGAGCGGAGCGCCTGTGATGGCCTCCGACCTCAGGGCCAGCGCGGCACTTGTGCTCGCGGGCCTGGTCGCGGAAGGCGCGACGGAAGTTCAACGCGTGTACCATCTGGATCGGGGTTATGAGAACCTCGAACAGAAGCTCACAGCCCTCGGGGCTTCAATCCGCAGGGAAAAAGAATAAAAAAAAATTTAAAAATCAAATCTTAAAAATTTGATCTTTGAGTTTTAATTTTTTAGGTTAATAAAAAGGAGGCAACGTGGCAGTCAAAATCAGAATGAAACGTTTCGGCAGCAAGAATCGCCCTCAGTGGCGCATCGTGGTTAGCGATGCCAAGATGCCGCGCGACGGGCGCTTTATCGAGGAGATCGGCTATTATGACGCTCTTCCCAAAGAAGATATTTTCGTCGTGAAGCAGGATCGTCTTGATTACTGGGTGAAGCAGGGTGCGCAGATGAGCGTAGCCTTGAAGAGCCTCGTGCGCCGCGAGAAGAAAAAGGCGAAGAAAAGCTAAAGAGGCCTAAAAAGCTGAAAGGGCTCAACAAGCCAACTTTTTCGGCTTGTTAAGCCTCTCAAGCGCTTTAAACCTTTTTAGCTTTAGTGAATATGGTCCTTACGATCGATATCGTAACGCTCTTCCCGGATTTTTTTAAAAGCCCTCTGGAAGAGTCCCTTTTGGAAAAAGCTCAGGCGAAAGGGCTTGTGAAGATCCGAGCGCATGATCTTCGCGATTGGACCCACGACCGTCATAAAACGGCGGATGATAAGCCTTTTGGGGGCGGAGCGGGAATGGTGATGAAGCCTGAGCCGATCTTTGAATGTGTGGAAGCGATCGGTAAAGATGCCTGGGTGGTGCTTCTCGACCCTCAGGGCGAGCCCATGAGCCAGACACTGGCGGCGAAGCTCGCTAAGAAAAAACATCTGGTTTTGATCGCCGGGCATTATGAAGGTGTGGACCAGCGCGTGAAGGATCACCTGGTCGACCAGGAAGTATCCGTAGGTGATTTTATTACCATGGGCGGGGAAGCGCCGGTCCTTTGCCTGATCGAAGCGGTGACAAGGCTCCTGCCGGGCGTCTTGGGAAACGCGGAATCGATCAAGCATGAAAGTTTTCAGACCGGGATGCTGGAGCATCCCCATTACACACGGCCTCGGGAATACCGGGGATGGGAAGTGCCGGAAGTTCTTATATCAGGCGACCATAAAAAGCTGGATGCTTGGCGGAAAAAAGCCGCAGAGCAAGTCACGAAAAAAAAACGGCCAGATCTTTTAAAATAATTTACACAAACGGGAGAATAACCAAATGAATAAAATGGACATCGTTGAAAAAGAAGCCGCATCGAAAAAAACGCCGGCATTTCGCGTGGGCGACACCCTCAAGGTGCACGTCCGCGTCAAAGAAGGCGACAAAACCCGCACCCAGCTTTTTGAAGGTGTCTGCATTCGTAAAAAAGGGAAAGGCGTCCGCGCCAGCTTCACTGTCCTCAAGGAAAGCTACGGGGACAAGGTCGAGAAGATCTTCCCGCTTCACTCGCCGAACGTTGAAAAAGTTACGGTGAGCATAAAAGGGAAAGTTCGTCGCGCAAAACTGTATTACCTGAAAAACCTATAACGATTTTTCAGGCCCCGACGCGATGGCGATGGCTGAAAAAGCATCTCGAAAGACGCTTCTCCTGGAGAAGCTTATGGCCTTTGACCGCGAGGAAACTTCCAGCGCGGGCGGGGGATGGCTAGCCGGTGTGGATGAAGCCGGGCGCGGCCCTTTAGCCGGCCCCGTCGTTGCGGCGGCAGTGATTCTCGTAAAGCCTGAAGTTCTCGCTGGGATCAACGACTCCAAAAAACTGAGCGCCGAACGCCGCGAAGAACTTTATGCTCGGATCGCACGCTCCTCGATCATTGGCATCGGCTTCGCGGATGAAAAGCAGATCGACAAACTTAATATCTACGAAGCCACACGTCTGGCCATGAAAAAGGCCGTGCTGAACCTTTCGCACACCCCCGCAAACCTTCTAATTGACGGACCCATGCGCCTGGACCTCGAGCTCAAGCAAAAAGGTGTTATTCATGGTGACGGGAAATCAGCAAGCATTGCTGCGGCCTCGATCGTGGCCAAGGTCTTTCGTGACCACTGGATGCGAAAACTGCACGAACTTTACCCTTTCTACGGATTCCACAACCACAAAGGCTATGGAACGGCTGAGCACATGAAAGCCCTCAAAGAAAAAGGCCCCTCGAGCATCCATCGCTACAGCTTCGCGCCGGTCCGGGAAGCGGCACTGCTTTTCCCCGCCGGGAGGGAAAGTAAAAAGACGGCAGCCATCCTTGGGGGCTAGCTTCGTGAAACTAACGCCCCACCCCGGACCCTTTCGATTACCCCTGGGAGAGCGACGTGATCGCCCGGCGGAAAGGGCGACTTGCCTTTGTTGAGGTCAAAACGCGAACGACCACGGAACGGGGGACGTCGCAAGAGGCCGTCGATCTTCGAAAACAGGAAAAGATCTTCAAAATCGCCCAGTGGTACTTAAAAGAAAAGAAGCTCGAGAAAACCCCAGTCGCATTTGACGTCGTCACGGTTCTTTGGAGAGAGGGGCAAGGGCCCGAGAGACGCCGGATCGCCGACGCTTTTGAAAAAGAAGACAAACTCTATTGATTCTCTGTCGCAAAGAGTGCAAAATAGCGTCCGTTCATCTTTTTAAGCCGCAGAAGTTTTTTGAACCAAGAATGTTTTGAGCTATGATCTCAAGAATCAAAAAACCGTTTGGTTTTCTTTGCTTCGGGCTCCTCGCCTTTGCTCTTCTCGGATATGCCGAGGAGAAAAAAGATGACCTGTACGCGCCCGTCTATACAAAACCCCTTTATGCCGAACCCCTCAAGGACGCTTTTTCAAGAGTCATTGAACTTCCTTTTAAAGCAATCAAATGGCCCATGGATCAGGCGATCATTTTTAACGAGAATCACCGGCTCGATAAGAAAACGATATGGATCTACGAAGAATCCCTCAAGCACGGTGTGAAGCCCCTCTTCGGATTCACGGACTTGAGCGCGCTCCCTTATTTTGGCGCGGAGCTGAATCTTCTAACGCTTGCCAAGCAAAAAGAAAATTACCCGGATTTTTTTGCAACAACCACACTTCTTTATTGCCCCAGTGTTTTTTTTGACGTGGGTTCCGAGATCGGTGCGCAAAAGATCGGTGGGACCGGGTTTCATACCAAGGGACTGTTTAATTATGACCGCCAGCAGAAAGAACCCTTTTATGGCATCGGTCCCCACACGAGCATGGGGGATAGCACCTCTTATCGGATGGAAACCACCCGGGTGGGCGCAGAAACCGGCTATGAATTCTCGCCCACGATCGATCTCGTAGCGGGCTTTGATTATAAGGACGTGAATATTTTCAACCGGGCCCATGACGGCAAGGGAGATATACGAACCATTTTTGCCGGGCAGAACATCCCGGGTATCAACGGGGATAATCTTTTAGACTACTCCCTGGCATTTGCGCGCGATACGCGCGATAGCAAGGATGAGGCAACCAAAGGAAGTTATCAAAAATTACTTTTCCAATTCACCGACGGTGTCAATAATTCCTCGGCGCGTTATTTAAAGTATCAGATCGACATGGCAAAGTACTTCCGACTTGCGTCTCCGCGCCGCATCCTGGTGGCACGCGTTTTTGCCGAGCATAACGAGACGATCGATGGGAGCCTTCCTTTTTATGAAATGGCCAAACTCGGCGGCGCCGGAGCAAATGCACGGGACAGCGAAACAGCACGGGCTTTTGTTTACAACCGGTTTTACGGACAAAGCTCCCTGCTCTTGAACCTGGAATATCGTTATACCGTGATGGAGTACAAGGCCTTCAAAGTGAAAACGGCTTTTTTCTCGGATACCGGAGAAGTTTTTGCGAAGATCCACAACTTCCGTCTGAAAGATCTCAGTGAATCGTACGGCGTCGGTCTTTACATCAGCTATTCCAGGAACACGCTCTTAAATTTTTCGGTAGCCCACGGCAACGAAGGTACGCGCTTCTATGTTAAGAATAAGCTCGCGTTCTAAAGGTGATACCCATGGACAGTCGATTTAAAAAAACAAAGCAGGTTTGCCAGGCGCTAGCGTTTGTGATGCTTGGGGTCGGGGTGCTCGCTTTTTCTGGAATGGCCATGGCCGGGGAAACGGTAAAATTCAAAGAGAGCGAGTCCTCATTTTACAGCGACCTTTTCGATCAAAATATTTATAGCGAAGGCGTCAACCAACTGGATCTTGGGCGATGGGGCAGGAAGCTTTTCAAAAAAGCGCTTCCTTCGAAAAACGTGAACGTTTTTGACGAGGTTCCCGATACCGGATTTTTTGCGAATCGTCAGGGTCGCGAAAAGCTCTCTCTCGGGGCCCTTGAAAAAGGATATCAGGAAACCACAGGACCTGATCTAAGCCAGCCCTTGAAGGTCATGGCGGCGGAGCAGAGGGGGATCTACCCCCGGTTCTGGGTCAAGGACGCGCGGGGAGATGAATACCTTCTGGAATTCGATCCTCAGGGCAACATGGAGCTCGTGACAGGGGCTGAGATCGTCGCTAGCCGGTTCTATCATGCTTTAGGCTATACCGTACCGCAGTTCACGATTCTCTCGATCAAGCCCGATCAGTTTCAGGTGGTTCCCGAAGCCACCACCTGGGAGGACACGGGTTTTAAAAAGGCGCTCTCCCAAAAACGATTTGAAGAGTATCTCATGGTCCTACCTCAGAACGCGGAAGGGCTTTATCGGGCCTCGGCATGCAAAATCATGAAAGGGGACTACCACGGGATCTTCAGTTTCGAATCCCGTCGAAAAGACGATCCCGCGGACCTGGTGAACCATCGTGATCGCCGGGAGATACGGGCGCTTGGGATCTTCGCCTCTTGGCTTAACCATTATGATCTGCGGGAAAGCGACACCTTGGACATGTCGGTCGAAGAGAACGGTCAGACCGTGCTGAAGCATTACCTGTCGGACCTTAACGGGGCGCTGGGCGCGACTCAGGAGGGTCCCAAGGAACCGATGCTAGGCTACGAATACGAGATCGACTACGGAGAAACCTCCAAGGCGATTCTCGGGTTTGGCTTTTACAAAAAACCTTGGCAGAAAAAGTGGCGTCTGGCGGGTGAAAAGATCCCGGGAGCCCCGGCTGTAGGTTATTTCACGAACGAACTTTTTGACCCGGCGCGGTATAAAACACAATTTCCCTACGAGGCGTTCCGGCTCGTGACCCGCGCCGACGGATTCTGGGCGGCAAAACTCTTGATGAGTTTTTCGGACGAAGATATCCGGGCAATGGTCAAGGCCGGACAATACAGCGACGCGAAGGATGCGGAAGCCATTGCCAAGACCCTGATCGAGCGGCGGGACAAGATTGCCGGCTACTGGTTTTCTCGCGCCAATCCATTGGATGAATTCTCCCTCTCCGGCGGGAAATTATCGTTCAAGGATCTTGCAATCGAGCATGGTTTTGCCGCGAAAGAGGGAACGGTCTATCAAATCGAAGTCATGAACGAAGGAAAGAAGAAAAAGATTGCGCAGTCTGAAACGAAGGAGACCGTCGTTGATATTCAACCGGAGTGGATTCCCGCGAACGGTGAGGCCAAGATTCTTCTTCGTGTCGGCCGCGTCTCCGAAAAAAAATTAAGCCCTGCCGTTACAGTCCTTTTGAATGCCTCCGGCATTCAAGGGATTCGTCACGAAGACTAAAAAAGGCCACAGTCCGTCGCAGCCTTTTCCGCAGCTTAAACCTATTTAGCCTTTCAAGCTTTTTGAATGAGGCTGTTCCAGAGGGAGCGTGAAGGAAAAGGCGCTGCCTCTCTTGTATTCCGATTCGATCTCGATTTTCCCGTGATGCCGCTCCACGATCATTTTGGAGATGGCGAGCCCCAATCCCGTGCCGCCCGGCGCAATGAGCTTTGCGGATTCAAGCTGCCCGAATTTCCTAAAAAGCTTAGGGACATCTTTTTGTTGAATGCCGATCCCCGTGTCTTTGACGGAGACCCGCACTCCCTGGGCGTTCACGGAGGAGATGATAGTGATCTCGCCCTGAAGCGTGAACTTGATGGCATTCTGCAAAAAATTCGTGAGAACCTGAACGATCTTGTCCCGATCAAGTTCGACCTCCGGTAAGTCCTTTTGAAGCGCCAGCTTTAAAGAGAGGTTCTTGTTTTCCACCAAGGGACGCATAGACGTTCCGACCTCCTCGATCATTCGGGTCAGATTTTCTTTCTTCATGTGGAATTCGATCACGCCGGCCTCAAGCTTGTGGAAGGCGAGAACATCGTTCACCAAACGCACCAGCCGGTCGACACAACGCTTGGAGATGTTCAGGACTTCTTTTTGTTCGGGAGTGATCTCTCCGGTAAGACCCTCCAGGACGATGCTCAAGCCTTCCTTTACCGAATGGATCGGTGTGCGGAGCTCATGGGACACCATCTGGATCAGCTCGGCTTTGATTTCGAGAGATTCCTGATATTTACGCTCCGTCACATCTTTTGCAAAACAGTAAAAACCGTCAAAATTCTTGTCCTTATTCACGCTTCTGACCAGGACGACATACTGGTGAAAGATAGAGCCGTCTTTCCGGATGGCCTTGACCTCGGTTTCTGCTTTTCCCTCGCGCACCATTTTTTCAAAAGCCGTTGTCACCTTTTCGGAATCCTCGGGGCAGACCGTGGACGTACGGTTCAAACCCACCATTTCCTGCGGGGCATAGCCCATCATGGCGGCGTAGGCTTTGTTTACGTTCAAGAATTTTTTGTAGGGATCCAGCCGCGCGATTCCCTCAAGGGCGTTCTCCATTGCCATGGAAAATTCGCGCAACTGATGTTCTGTCTGGATCTTTTCTGTAATATCTTCCGAGATCCCAAGCAGGAAGGCAGATTTCCCATGAGAGTCCAAGACCGGGATTTTTTTGGTATGAAGGATTCGCGCCCCCTTTTTTTTCGTGTGGATCGTTTCTTCCAGGATCTCCAAGAGCGTCTGAGAGCGAAGGGTCTCTCTGTCTTTTTCGATAAAAAAATCCGCCTCATTTTTGGGGAAGAAGGAAAAATCATTTTTCCCTAAAAGTTCTTCCCGCTTGTACCCTAAAAGCTCTTCTCCTGCGCGGTTGAAGCGCACAAAGCGCAATTCATCCGCGTCTTTAATAAAGAGCATGTTCGGAATGTTTTCGATCACAGAGTCTAAAAAGGTGTTCGCTTGTCGCAGGTCCCTCTCGACCCGGACCCGTTCGTCGATCTGCCCTCTAAGCTCTTCATTGCCGAGGACAAGCTGTCGGGCCTTCTGCTCGAGCTCTACGGTTCTTTCCGAGACTTTAAGCTCCAGGGCCGCGTTCATATTCTCCAGCTGATGAAGGAAAAGACGGAGCCGGCGAAGCGTCGGCAGAAACACCAATGTGCCGATCAGCCCAAGGAATAAAATATTTAAGAAAAAAAGACCCTCGGCGAAATGTTGAAGGTTGGCGATTCTGGCAGCGCTTGTTTTTTGAAACCTCTCGATCGTAGAGCGCAGCGAATCAACGAGCCGATCGCTTTTCTCCTGAAAACCCAGCAACTGAGCGTTGTCCGCCCGGACACGGATCGGAGATCCCGCGAGAAATTTTTTCAAGGCGGATAAGTATTCTTCTAACTCCAAGTTCAGTGGGGCTGAAGTAGAAAAATAAAGCTCTCGGAGATCGGGGATGAGCTCCAGCGAGAGGTTTGTTTTTTTTGAAATGATGTCGTTGGAAGTGGTGCGGAAGACGAGCAGGGAGGAAATTTCTTCGTGGGCGTTGATCCTGAGGTCTTTTCGTTCCTCCACGTCTATGGATTGGGCGTAAGCCGACGAAAAGAAAGTCGCTTTCTGGACCCGGTTGTGCTGGTCGACCAAGAAACTGATGATCGTTGCGCCTTGTTCAGCTTGGCGGATCTGCTGGTTCATGATAAGGAAATTCCCGACGGCAAAGCCGGCAAGAAAAATAAAAACAAGCAAAAACTTCAGATAAGTGGAATAAAGGACAGGGTCTGATTTTTTCTTGGCAGCTTGGGCGCTCATCACGTTTTTTCTCGCATGGCTTAAGCGGGCATTCCGAGGTAGAACCCCTGGCCGTACCGGACCCCGAGCTCTTTCAGTTTGTCGAGGTCGTCTTGGGTCTCGATGCCCTCGGCGATCACTTCGGCGTTCAGGTCTTCCGCGACCTTGAGGGTGCGGCGGAGCGAACGTTCCATGTGAGGATCTTGAGCGATCCCGATGACATATTTTTTGTCGATTTTGATCACATCCGGCTCGAGAAGAATAAGACTCTCGAGGCAGGTATTGCCGAACCCGACGTCATCGATGGCGATTGAAATGCCGTAACGCTTAAATGCTTCGACCGAGCTGATCAGGTGGGAGGGATCTCCAAGGATCTGCTGCTCACTGATCTCCAGGCAATAACTTTGGGCCGGGCAAGTGAGTTCTAGTTTTTCAACAAGCTCCTCTGCAGCAAGATCAATGATCGTGGCCGGGAAAAGATTGATATGTCGGCGCATCTTGGGGGGGAGTGCGGACGAGGCGGAAATGCAAGAGCGGAAGCAGTGATGATCCACCAGGGTTAGCATATTATTCTCCAGGGCGACACGGAAGAATTCATCGGGCGTGTGGACGCCGCTGTTCTTTAAGCGCGAAAGAAACTCGTAGCCGACAATCGATTGGTCCGCAAGGCGCATGATAGGTTGTTTTAAGGCGAAGAAATCGTTGCCGCGCCGCATGAGGTTCGTCATGTGTTCCGAATTCGAAACCTCACCGTGGTCTCCAGTCCCCTCTGTCTGCTGATAAGAGATCCGGTTCTTTCCTTCGTTCTTGCTTTGCCTTAGCAAAGGGTCCGAAATAGCCAAGAGGTCATCGACAGAGGTCGCATCCCCCGGTACGGGCGCGAGCCCGAAACTCGCGGTGATCCTCAGCGTTTCTTTTTCTGAAACGGTGATCGTGGTACTCGACACCGCGAACCGCAACCGTTCCGCAAGGCGAAGCCCCTCCTGAAGATGGGTCCTTGGAAGCAACAAAATAAATTCATCGCCACCGATTCTTGCCACGTGGTCTGAGGCACGCACAGAGTCCTGGATTTTTTTTGCGGTCTCTTTGAGCAGGATATCTCCGACGGGATGACCCAGAGAATCGTTGATCTTCTTAAAATCGTCGATGTCGAAGAGAAGGACCATGAGGGGTCCTCCTTCACGGGAGAGGATCTGAGTCTCGCGCTTGAGGGCCTGCTGGAGGCCACGGCGGTTATAAAGTTCGGTGAGGGGGTCCAGGAGCGCCATCTTTTCAAGGCGGAGGTTTGTTTCCCGCAGCCGTCCCGTGACCGACGCGAGTTTCTCCTTGATCCGGTGGCGGTCAACGGCATGATGCAGGATACGAAGCAAAAATCTGGAATTGAGCTCCCCTTTGACCAGATAGTCCTCGGCGCCTTTGCGGACGGCATCGATCGCAAGGCTGTCGCTGTCCAGGCCACTCATGATCACAATAGGGGTATGCCGGGCTTGGGTGTGGAGGGAGGTAAAGGTTTCGATGCCCGAAGAGTCGGGGAGCATTAGGTCCAGAAGGATCAAATCCCAGGCTTTTTCGGCCAAAGCTTCCAGGGATTGTTGCAAAGTGGGGAGGCAGGTGATCTCGAGGCGTGGATTCGTTTCCTTGCTTAGGCGGATCTTCAGGATGTCCGCAAATTCCTGGTCGTCTTCAACGAGAAGGACCTTTAAAACGGGCTGCATGAACTGTTCTTCGTCCATCTCCGCACCCTCTTTTTCGACCCAGGACCTGTCCCAGGATTTTTCGTGTTCTTTAGCGCTTAAGCATCCGGAAGTATTTTCTTGATCACCTCGAAAAGATCGCTGAAATCATAAGGTTTTGTCAAATAAGCATCCGCGCCGATGACCTTGCCGAGGATCTTGTCGACCATCGAGTCTTTGCCCGTCAACATGATGATGGGGATCCTTACGAGTTTTTCATCGAAACTTTCACGGAGTGTTTTACAAACCTCCTCGCCGGGAAGCTTGGGGATCATGAGATCAAGGATGATAAGGTCGGGGATCGTTTCTGTCGCTTCTTTGAGACCGGTCATGCCGTCGAAGGCGGCCGAAACCATAAAGCCAAGATTTTTCAGCCGCATGGTCAAAAACTTGCTGGCGCTATACTCGTCTTCAATGATAAGAATTCTCTTCTTCTTGCTAGGGGTTTTTTCCACGGGGATGACTTTCTCAGCGGATGCTTTCATTTCGAGGCCTCTGTTCCCATACCAACTCCTTTTCAAAAAAACGCGCACAGAACTTTCTTCATCCTTAAAGGAAGTATATCGAGTGAATAGGAAAAAAGCAAATGCGAGTGTTTTAGTAAGTATTTTTTTGTTCTAGCAAAGACTATAAAGCGCTATCTTGCTTGATCAGTGGTGATGCTGGGAACCCACAACATTTACCCTGAACGGTCTCGGCGATAGCTTGGCGGCAAGGCCGGGAGCTCATTGAGCGTTGTGGGCGCTTGAAGCCCCCGGAGCGTTTTCTCAAGAGGCACGGGCAAGGAAACATGGTAGAATCTTGCCCCATATGAATAAAGAATTTGTGAAAAAGATTAAAATACAAACGGCCCCCCTCCTCTCGCTGCTCGTCCCGTTTCTTCCTTTTTTACTCCTGACTCTCTTTTGGGTCCTCACCGAGATCACAGTGAACCCGTTCGGGGAGTTTCCCTTCGTTGACGATTGGATGTACAGTCGCTGCGTCTATGTGTGGGTGACCAAAGGCAAATTCTGGCTCTGCGACTTTCAGGCCGTGACCTTGTTTGCACAGGCCGCGTGGGGGGCCTTGTTTGCCCTTATTTTTGGATTTTCGATGACGGCGCTCCGATTTTCGGTGCTTTTGCTCGGATGGTTTGGTTCTCTGATGGCCTATCGCATGTTTCGGGAAGCGCCTGGAAGCCGAGGGCTTTCTTTTTTTGCAGCGCTAACCTTCGCGGCCACCCCTTTTTACGTTCTCCTGTCCAACACCTTTATGACCGACGTCCCCTTTGTCGCCTTGACGGTCAGCGCATTTATTTTTTTGATGCGTTGGATTAGGGATGAGAAAGCGTTCGATCTAGTTCTGGGGCTCCTCTTTGCCTGCGCCGCGTCTCTTGTCCGACAGTTGGCGCTGGTCATTCCATTCTCTTTTTCGCTGGCCTACCTCTTTAAAAATGAGTTTAAGAAAAAATCATTTCTTGTGGGAGTGATCGCCTGCGGTGCAGTTGCCGGGACCTTATGGGTCTATCGTGTCTGGCTGGAGTCTTTCGGGGGGGTGCCGTATATGCTCGCCTCGAAACAAAGTGTTTTTACGGATATTCTAAAGACAATATTAGAACCTTCCGGCGCAATCTTCTTCCGCAAGCTCCTTTGGGCTTTTTTAGTGAGATTCTGTGTCGTATGGATCTACCTGGGGGTTTTCCTTTTCCCGTTCCTCCTGATCGTTTTCCCGGTCCAATGGAAAGGCTTTTCGATCAAGGAGCGGTGGCTGGGCAGTGCTGGAGCGCTTCTTTTTTTAGCGGGGGTGATTGCTTGTTTGTTGGACATACACCGCATCATGCCGCTTGGGATGCCCTTGCTGTACGATTTTGGCCTTGGAAACGAAACCTGTATGAGTGGAGAGACGCTTTTTACGCCCAAAGCGCCGGTGTTGTTCTGGCAGGTCGTGACGGGCGTCGGGCTTTTAGGCGGGGGATGGCTCGTTTTACATATCGTGGTGGCCTTGAAGCGGTTATTTAAAGCCCTGGTGACGCGAAAAGATTTAAGCGCTCAGTGGGGAACTGTTCTGTGTTTTTCCGCGATCTGCATCCATTTTTTTCCTTACGGAATCTCGGGCCATTTTGATCGCTACCAGCTTTTTTATATACCCCTCGTTCTGTTTTGGATCATCCAAAGTTGTGGGTCCATGCCGCGCCTGTCCTTCCGCTCGTTCGCGCCGCTTGCATGGATTCTTTTGATCATCGTAGGCTTTTTTTCGATAGCGGCGACGCACGACTGTCTTACGCAGAACCGCACGCGATGGGGAGTGCTGCGCTATTTAATGAACGAGGGGAAAATATCTCCCTTTGAAATAGACGGCGGCTATGAATTCAATGGATGGTATACCTATGATCCGAACTACCGGAAGAAAGCGAGCTTGAGCTGGTGGTGGGTCGCGGATGATAAATATCGAGTTACGAGCGGACCGATCCCGGGATATAGCGTTCTTTTTCAAGCCGCTTATGTGCAATGGATGCCCCCGAGGAAGAGATCTATTTTTGCGCTGAAGAGGATCGCCGAAAAGCGGCTCGCAGACACAGGCCCTTCAAAAACCGTCTACGAGTTTTAAGAGGCGGCTATTCTTTGAATAAAAATAATTCTAAATTTGACGAACCCCACCGCATTAGAATTGCGCTGGAGTTCACTCCTCTTCATTAATGCTTTAAGATTCTTTGAGAATTAAAAGCTATTTGGGGACGATCGGCCTTGAAGGCAAAAGGTATCTTTAGAAAATGAAAAGCCACATCCAAATCATTTTGTTAGTCATTTTGGGAGCGCTGGTATACAGCAACGCAATCAACGGTCAGTTTTTGCTGGATGATGATGTGTTGGTGAAGAATAATGCGCTTATAAAAAATTATTCAAACATCGCGAAAATTTTTAAAGGAGCTTTTGGAGAGGGAGAATTAGAAAAAAGAGAAGGGGCGTTGATCTATTATCGCCCGCTCCAGCAAGCGATCAATATGGTTGGCTTTTCTTTATTCGAGCTGCGAGAGCAGGGTTATCATGCGGTGAGCATCGCGCTGCATATTTTGGTGGCCCTATGCATTTATTGGCTCATTTATATTTTATTTTCCGATAGGCTCATTTCTTTTTTAACAAGCGTTCTTTTTATCGTACATCCTGTTCAGGTCGAGGCTGTCGCTTATATATCCGGTATGGGCGATCCTTTGGCCCTTTTTTTTATGCTTATTTCTTATATTTTTTTTATAAAGTATCTGGATTCCGGGTCTGCGGTTCATTTTTTGATTTTTTCCTTTGGTTATATATTAGGGCTTTTTTCAAAAGAAAGCGCCTTGATATTCTTGCCGCTCGCATCGGTCTACATTTATCTTTTTAAAGGAAAATTTAAGGAAGGGCGTTTACAGATTTTCTTCTTAACATCTCTCGCTATAACGTTTGTTTATATCCTAGTCCGGACAACTATTTTGAAAGCCTCGCTCTTACACCTTGCAAGTTTTTTTCGCACACCTATAACAGATCGCCTCTTACTTTTCTTTGCAGCTGTAAGCAAGTATGTTTCGATCTTGATGTTTCCGATGCATTTGCATATGGATTACGGGAATCAGGCGTCTATAGTGAGGGTCATAATAGGGGCAACCGTTTTAATCGCGTGCATTGTTTTCGCATTCAAAAATAAGAATAAAAATAAAATCATTTCCTTTTCTCTGTTTTGGTGTCTCCTGGCGATCGTGCCGGCCTCAGGCCTCTTTTATTACACCACCTTTTTTACCATGGATCATTATCTCTACATCTCTTCGGTGGGTTTCTTTTTGATCGTCTCGCAGATTATGGCCGTCGGGATTAGGCGAAAAGAAATCCACGTAAAGATATTTTTTGGTTGTTTGATCGCGTCCCTAGTCTTTTGTTTGGCGCTGATTTCAAGAAATCTCAACAGGTCATGGTCCGCGCCCATTAATTTTTACAGCAACACATTGAAATATAATCCCGTCAGTTTATTTGCGCTCAATAATCTCGCTCTCGAATATTTCAAAACAGGCAATAACCAAAAGGCCGTGAGTTTGTTGAAGGCAGCGATTGCTTTTAACGATCGCGATAAGCGAGCTTATATGAATATGGGTTTTATTTGCAGTAAAACGGGAAGAAGCAGGGAGGCTGTGCAATTTTTTAGTAAGGCGTTGGAGATTGATGAAACGGACGCTCTGGCTTACGCTCGTCTGGGAAACGTCCATGCCGATCTGAGGGATTATCCCCAAGCCATTATGAATTATCAAAAAGCTATAGCATTAGATAAGCAAAATTTTGAGACGTATTACAATCTCGGCACCGTGTATGGAGAGCTGGGGCAAAGGGAAGCCTCCGAAGAAATGTACGAAAAGGCCATTGAGTTAAATCCGGATTTCATCGATGCCTATAACAATTTAGCCGATATTTTTATTTTTAAGGAAAAATACAGCGAGGCAGAAAATTTATGCCTTAAGGCATTAATGATCAATTCTGATCATCCGTTGACTCGTATTAATCTCGCGAGGATATACTATTATCAAAAAAAATACGATTTAGCACTCAAACATTGTGATGCGGTTCTTGCATCTGGCTATGCGTTGCCGTCCCAACTACTGGAGTCATTGAATTCGCACAGAAAATAGACGATCTTGACTGTTTAATTTCTCGCAGAGCATCATTTTCAAGATGGTTTCTTTTAGCATCTTCAAACTCAAACTTGTTCGCACGCAACCATAGGAATTTCGGCATATCATTGATAGCGACACCCACCGTGGTTGTGAGCGAAGCATCTGCATAGATCGTTGCGAAAAGTCTAAGGGCAGATCCATCACCATCCTATATAAACTGAAACATAAAATCTCCTGGGAAACATTTCCGTTTCAATCAACCAACCGCACAAGAAACAAACTTGCTTTTTAAATGGGCTAAACTTATAATGGCTCACTCTTTGGGGCGACAAGGAGGAGAGATATTATAAAATCATATTATTTATGATAATATCGCATAATCAGGAAAGGTGTCAACTCTTTTCCCGTCTTTCCCAAAGGATCTATGATCGTAATTCCGAATCCTCCATTTCATAGTGAGAAGGCTTTTGTCGCCGTCTTTTTAAGCTGGTTTGTGGCCCAAGCCCTTAAAGTGATTCTGGGAGGAGCGACCAAAAAAAAATTCGACGTCCGCTGGCTTTTTGATACAGGGGGGATGCCGAGCGCGCACTCCGCGACGGTGGCAAGTCTTGCGACGGTGGTGGGCCTTTATTATGGTTTTAAGAGCATCCCGTTCCTGATCGGGTTGATCCTGTGTCTTATAACGATGTTCGATGCGGCGGGAGTGCGAAGGCATCTGGGGTGGCAAGGCAAGATCTTAAATGAAATCGTGGACGAATTTTATTCGAAAGGCGCTGTTCCTGAAAAACGCTTGAAAGAACTTCTCGGCCATACGCCGTTTGAAGTGATCGCAGGCGCGGCCTTAGGGATTGGCATGGCTTTTCTTTTTTGCTGGTGAAAGGAACCTTATGAAAAAAAATAGTTTCTTCGTTCTCTTAATAGCTGTATCACTGTTTTTTCCTGCCGCGGCTTTTGCGGCTGGAACCGATGTTAAAGAGGCGACGCAAGAGACGCCCAGTGCGTTGGAAGCTCCCCAGAGTTCACCGGCCCAAGAACCCCCCAAAGAGGTTCTCGCCGCAAGTGAGACTCCGACTGCGCCAATCGCTAATGTTTCTGCCGTCGAAAAGGTGGAAAGCACCACGGCTACCGTGAAAACCGAATCGCCCCAGGTGGAAGTTCCCGCCGCAGTGATTGCTGAGAAAAAAACAGTGGAAGTCCAAAAGGAAACGGAGGACTCCTCAGCGTTGAACTCAGCAGCGCTTGAGCAGCGCTGGAAAGCGCTGTTTTCCAAAGAAATAGCTCCGGACAGCATTGCGTACACGGTGAAATCCGGCGACAGCCTTTACGTACTTGCCAAAAAGAATCACACGACCGTGGACTTCATTAAAAAGATCAACGGGCTCAAGGGCGACAACATCTATCCCAAGATGAAGCTCAAGATCCATACGGCGCCTTTTTCGATCCAGATTGATAAATCCAAGAATGTGCTGGTCCTTTACTCGAATGGCGAAGCGGTGAAAAAATATTCCGTTGCGACAGGCAAAAAGAACTGCACGCCCGTGGGTGAGTTTAAGATCACGGATAAGCTGGTTCATCCAACCTGGTTTAAGACCGGGGCCATTCTTCCTCCGGGAAGCTCGGAGAATGCCCTTGGGACGCGATGGATGGGGTTTGACAAGCCGGCCTATGGGATTCACGGTACGATTGAGCCGAAGAGCATTGGCACGCAGGCCTCTGAGGGTTGTATTCGCATGTTGAACGAAGAGGTCGAGGAACTTTACAGCATTGTGCCGGTCGGAACAAAAGTCACCATTCAAGATTAATTCCGGAAGCCTTCATACTCATGCCTAAAAAAATAAAGAAGAAAAAACTTCACGTCAAAGAAACGGTAGAGCCGACCGCGGATAAAGACAAGATCAAGCTTGGAACGCGCGATATTTTTGACGCCTGCCTTTCTTTTGAGAGGCCTGTGGTCGAGATGGAACGGAAGATCAACGAGCTTCGGAAGATCAATCACGATGGCATCGATCTTTCCGGTGAGATCCAAAGCGCGGAAAAAAAGCTCGAGAAGGCCATTCAGGATATTTTCGATCATCTGACGCCCTGGCAGCGCGTGCAGGTTGCGCGCCACCCCCTTCGCCCGTTCACACTTGATTACGTGAACTACTTGACCACGGACTTCCTTGAGATCCATGGAGACCGGCGTTTTAGCGATGACCGGGCCATTGTGACAGGGATCGCGAAATGGGAAGGCAAGGAACCGATCTGTATCATTGGCCATCAGAAGGGGCGTGATACCAAAGAGAACCTGATGCGCAGCTTTGGAAGCGCCCATCCCGAAGGCTATCGCAAGGCGATGCGCGTCATGGAGCTTGCGGCGAAGCACAATCTACCAATTCTCTGCTTTATCGATACTCCAGGAGCTTATCCGGGGATTGGCGCCGAAGAGCGTGGCCAGGCCGAAGCCATTGCTTACAATCTCAGGGCGATGGGAGAGCTTAAGGTTCCCATCATTTGCATCGTGATCGGGGAAGGCGGCAGCGGCGGTGCTTTGGGGATTGGGGTTGGCGACAGGATCTTTGTGATGGAAAATGCTTACTACTCTGTTATTTCTCCGGAAGGTTGCGCGGCCATTCTATGGAAAGAACCGACGAGGGCGCCGGACGCAGCAACCGCCTTGAAGTTAACCGGCCCGGATCTTCTCGGGCTTGGTGTGATCGATGGCGTGATTCCAGAGCCCCTAGGCGGCGCTCACCGCGATTTTAACGCAGCGGCGGAAAATCTCCGCAAAACCGTCAACGAAGCGCTAGAGGAGTTGAAGAAGATCCCGCGAAAAGATCTGACAGAGCTACGCTATCAGAAATTTCGTAAAATGGGTGTTTTTAGCGAAAAGTAGTCTTAACTCACCGAAGGTTCCGTCCTCGCTCCACTCCGCTCTAAGCCATTCTTTGGAACTGCTTTTTCAGGCTCATCAAGCGTTCCAGGATCTCCTTTTCCGGAACGAGTTCCTTTAAAGTGTTTTCCGGAATGTCCAGTAAGGCGACCTCGGTGACGCGATCAATGTGTTCGGGGAAGCGGTGCGCGAGCTCATGGGTCGGAATGCCCTTCCGGTATTTCAAGTCGAACAATTTCTCATAAAGCGTCATCGTTTATCCCTCCGAATCTATCCAGCGCTCCAAGTTCTTTTGCTGGGATTATCGTCCTTTCCCCATATTTCCTAAAAATAAATAAGTATAAACTAGCTATATATAGCATCCATGCTCACCTGAAGGCCCTATTAGTTGTGGAACATTAAAATACTTTTATTTTTGGTGTTGACTTAAGCGGTTAAAGTTATAGATTGTAAAGTATAAAGTGTAATTTACATTTTATAAACTATGAGACAAATAACAATCATGCTACTCGCGATAATGGTTCTGGGAAACGCACACGCTGCCGAAGCCTTTCTTGGCTTTGGCAAGAAAAAAGAAAAACCCATTGAACAGGCCGAACGATATTACAAATCCCGCGAATATTACAGCGCCCGCTGCGCCGCGCAGCAAGTCCTCGACGAAGATCCTGATAATCCAAAAGCGACAAAGCTGATGGCAGATATTCTTGATAAAGAGATCGAGCGCCAGAAGGAACACCTTTTGCCTCAGGCCATTGATGAAATGAATACCGACGATAAACAGGAACAGGTCAAGACATGGCTTGAACGGAGTCGCGCACTTTTCGATGCCAACCAGTACGACCTCGCACTTTTCGCCGCAGAAAAGGTTTTTCTTTATGACGCGGACAATAACGTCGCCTCAGAGCTGATCGATCAGATAAAAGGGAAAGCACTCAAGGAAGGCAAGGCTGACACCCTCTTCATCCATAAAATGTATAAGAATGAGATCGCGGACCGTCTGGAACAATATCGTACGGAGGCGGAGGAGCTTGTAGCCGCGGGTCAACTTGGACAGGCTCAATTCACGGTGGAGAAGATCCTCATGCTGGAACCCGAGGATCCCAAAGCTTTAGCCATCCTTCAGAAAGTCCTCTCGAGCAGGAACGGGACAAGGAGCGAATCACTATGAAACGTGAAAAACTCTACAAGATCGGGGAAGTGATGCAGTACACGAGTCTTTCCAGGCAGACGCTTCATAATTATACCGTCGCGGGGCTTATTCATGAGGCCCGGCGGACTATTTCAGGGCACCGGCTTTATGATGAATCAGCGTTCGATCGGTTAGAACAAATCAAGATCCTGCAAGCTAAGAATTATACATTGAGCCAAATCAAAAAGATCCTCGAACAGCAGGAGAGCCCGAAATGATCGGTTCTTTGGCGGAACGAGGTAAAAAGGAGACCCCCCATGCACGAAGATGAGATCAAGATGTGGAAGAAGTTCAAGAGGACCAAAAGTCTTTCTTTGCGCGAAGAGATCGTCAAAAAATATCTTTATCTGGTGAAATACGTGGCGGGGCGTGTGGCGATTGGATTGCCCCCCAATGTCGAGTTTAACGACCTCGTAAGCTATGGCATCCTTGGGCTTTTTGATGCCATCAATAAATACGACGTTTCGCAGGGGAATAAGTTTGAGACCTATGCGGTCTCTCGTATCCGCGGCTCGATCATGGATGAGCTTCGCAAGCTTGACTGGGCGCCGAGGCTTCTGCGCAAGCGGGCCCGGGAGATTGATCGTAAGTGCAAAGAACTCGAGGAGAAAAACGGCCGTTTGGCGACCGATGATGAAGTGGCCAAGGCTTTGAAGATCTCCACGGATGATCTGAACTCGATCTACAGCGACCTCAACTCCACAACCTTTTTGTCGCTTGATGAGGTGTGGCAGAACGATGATGGCAATAAACCCATCTCGCGCCTTCAGACCATCGAAGACTCTCTAATCACGGACCAGTTCAGCTATGTCCATCAGAACGAGGTCAAGGAGCTGTTGGCCGAGGCAATCGACTCGCTTCCCGAGAAAGAGAAGCTTGTGATCGTACTTTATTACTATGAGAATCTAACGCTTCGTGAGATTGGCGAGATCCTGGACGTTTCCGAATCCAGGGTTTGTCAGATCCACACCAAGGTAGTGACCCGGCTGCGCGGGCATCTGATGCGTCGCGCCGGCCACTTGACCCTGGAAGCCTAGCTCCAAAGATACGAGAAGGGGAGAAGCGCTCAGAAAAATTTTACAGCATTTGTTATAAAAACATTAAGTTTTGTCACGCTGCGTCGATATAAAGAAAGCCACAGCGAATGAAGCCGTGTAACTGTTTTGTCTCAAGACGGCCGCGAGTGGCTTAAAGGCAGGAAGAATGCAAAGCGTGGCAGAAAAAAGACCTAAATTCAGGATCCAGTCTCCGAGCGAGAAAACAACTGCTCAGAAAGACCGCGAGGAGGTCCGGAAATATCTTCGTTTGATCCCCACCGAAGCGGAGCCCAATCTGGGGCGCGTCCGCGAAATCAAAGAAGAAATCAAAAAAGGCACTTACCTGACGCGTGAAATAATTGAAGAGGCTGCCATGCAGCTTGCGCTCAGGCTGCTGAGGAAAGAAAAGAGCTAGTTCTTAGCCGTTGAAGTGGATCGTTCTCCGAGACCCGTAAGCTCGATCCACTTTTTGATCGCCGGAAGTTCCATGAATTTTTTCCACACGATCTCGCTGTTCAGATAATTCTCCAGCATGAGCAACGTAATTCCTTGATCGATTCCCAAATATTCTTTCGTCCACCAATCCTTGTCCAAGTTGAAAGCATCTTTAAACCCAAACTCTCCGTACAAACTTTTTTCATAGTTTTCGTAGAAAAAACGCGCGGCCTTTGTCGATTCTTCGGGCGTAAATACGATCGAGGATAATGCCGCATAGGGAGCGATTGTTCCGTCTTGAGTCCCTTCGCCGGGTTTCCCGCCATAAGCGCGATAGCCGCCCGGCCCCACGGAGGCGGAAAGTCCCCAAGAATTTTCCGAATAACCCTTGTATTTTCCCGCGAAACTCAAGGAATAATCTCTGTTTGCCAAAGTGGCTTCTCGGGAGTTTTGAAAATAATTAATGCCGTTGTCGTCCAGATTCCGGAAGTCGATAAAAGCATGTGAAAACTGATAAGTAAAAAGAGAGCCTGAATAGCAATAGACGATTCGGTGGCCGTTGTACTCGCCTTGGGGGCGAAGCCACCGTTCCCAGGCCTTGGGCGGAATGGGATGGGTTTCGGAACCGATGGCCAAGGCCTGAAGGAACATCAGCTCGTTGTAAGCATCCCAATAATAAGGAAGGAATCCCGATTCGGGTTTCCAGCCCATGCAAACGAAATCTGACCCTCGCATCATCCACTTCCAGTTGACCCGGTCATAAATTTCTTGCGCGAGGCGTTCGATCTCGGTTCCGGGGTAATATTGCGCTGCCAGAAGGGCGCCGGCGATAAGAAGGGCGGTATCAATCGATGAGGCTTCAGAAGCCCACGATCGTTCTCCAGTCCTGGGGTCAAGGAAATGATAGAAAAAACCTTCCTCATGGGCGGCCTCGCGCTTTAGGAACTTGAGGGTCCTTAGAATGTGTTCGTAAGCATCTTCTTGGGGGATCCAGCCTCGAGAGGCGCCAATGGCGTAAGCGGCAAGAGCGAAGCCTGTAGCCGCGATGGAGGAAGGGGCGCCGGGGCGCGAGGAATCCCGCGTGAGCCCTGTATTCTTATCAGAAAGGCGGATGAAGTATTGAAGAGTATCTTTTTCAATCTTATTCAGGAGCTCCCGATCTTCCGGAGAGGGCTCAAGGGCCCTGAGAGGCTCTGGGAAAAAAGAAAAAGCGAGAAAGACTACCAGCAAAAAACAGATGAGGCGTTTAAACATTAGCGCTGGTTTTAACAGTGGAGAGTTTCTCTTTGATCTTCGCGACAACCTGGGGCGCGTCTTTTTCCAAGGTTAGCGCCTTAAGGTTCGAGAGCAAGTGGTCCGTTTTTTCCATGGCCTCGTTGAATTCCTGAGCCACAGGATGGCCTTCATCCCGTTTCCTTAAAGCGATTCGCGCTCGGTAATTCCCCTTTTCGATCTCATTGAAGGCCTTGCTGAACCTGAAAAAAGGCCCCGCGATCTTATGGGAAATAAAAATCGTGCCCCACGCGACAAACAAAAGGAGCAGTGAGAATTTCCAAGCCAGCGAACGGTTCGTTTCGTCTAGGATCTTTTTGAAGACCTCGCGTTGGCGCTGGCCCAGTTTTTCGGTTTGTTTAAAAAAGGATAAAGAGGAGAAATCCTGGGCGGTGCTGGGATGCTGAGCCTGTTCGTACTCGACCATCCGGGAGGCGGTCAAAAGATCGTTCAGAGTTTGCTCATCGGAAAAAGTATCGAGAACTCTTCCCCAAACACCGAAATAAATACCTACGATTGCGACAAGATTGACCAAAAGGAGAGGCGCAACGACCGTGAGCATGTAGCGAAGCTGGAGAGGCTTATTGATGAAAAAATATTTTCTGCGATTTTGGCTCATGGATTTTTCCCTCGGCGTTAATACTATTGAAAAGGAAATCATCTGTCAAAACGTTATTCCTTGTATATAATACCCGAAAAACAGGGGAACGAGGAACGTTGAACAGCGAGCGTTCCCCGTTAGCCGTTTCCCGAGGAGCGAAAAAAATGTGCGGCATTGTGGGTTATATAGGTTACCGGAACGCAGTCCCCGTCCTTATCAAAGGACTTGAGAAGCTCGAATACCGCGGCTACGATTCGGCCGGGATCGCCTGCGTGGACCATCAAAAGGGCAGTCTGTCCCTCATTAAAGAAAAGGGAAAACTGGGCGTTCTGAAGGAGAAGCTCGGGGATTTCACGATCGAGGCCCATATCGGGATTGGGCATACCCGCTGGGCGACCCATGGCGAACCTTCCCGTGCGAATGCCCACCCTCATGTTGATGCCTGGGGGAAGATCTCTTTGGTCCATAATGGGATCATCGAGAACTATGCTGCGATCAAAAGCGCGCTGCAGAAAAAAAAGGTTCGTTTTTTATCCCAGACCGATACCGAAGTCGGGGTCAATCTCATTGGCTCCTATTACCGAAAATCCCCCAAGCTTTTTGATGCCGTCAAACGAGCAGTCGGCGAACTGCATGGATTCTTTGCATTCGTCCTTTTCTCCAAAGACGACCCCGATACCCTGATCGCCTATAAAAGATCCAACCCTCTCGTGATCGGGCTGGGACAAGGCGAAAATTTTGTCGCGAGCGATGTAACGGCACTTCTTCCCTATACAAGGCAGGTCATCTATCTCGAGGACGAGGACCTGGCCGTGATCACCGCGAAAGAAGTTTCCATCTACTCCTTGAAGACAAAGTCCTGGATCAAGCGCCAAGCGACGGCCGTCCATTGGGACGTGTCGCAGGCCCAGAAACAGGGATTTCCGCATTTCATGCTTAAAGAGATGTATGAGCAACCCGAGGTTCTCAAGAGCATTCTCACCAAGCGTATCCAGAAAATGGGCGAGATCTTTTTTGACACCCTTGACAGAAAATTCGAAAAACGTCTCCGAAAGATTGAACGCGTTTCTATGATCAGTTGCGGTACGGCCTATCATGCTGGGCTGGTCGGGAGCATTGCCCTCGAACAGTACGCCAGGCTTCCTTGCAATACCCAGGTTTCGAGCGAATTTCGCTATGGGAATCCTATCCTTAACTCCAAGGACCTGGTGGTATTGATCACGCAGTCCGGTGAAACTGCGGACACATTAGCGGCTTTGCGTGAAGCGAAGGCCAAGGGCGCGGCAACGCTCGCTGTTGTGAATGTGGTGGGCAGCACAATCGCGCGCGAAGCAGATGCAGTCATTTACACACATGCGGGACCTGAGATAGGCGTGGCTTCGACCAAGGCCTATATCGCTCAGCTTGCCACGCTTCTTTTGCTGGATTTTTACATAGCCAAGATCCGAAAAACGATTCTTCCAGCGGATCTTAAGAACCTCCTTCGGGAATTTAAAAAAATGCCTGAACATTGCGCCAAAGTTTTGAAGGAGATCAAAAAGTTTGAGCGCTGCGCCCAGAAGCATTACACCCGCCGCAATTTTCTTTATCTCGGGCGAGGGTGCAATTATCCGACCGCACTCGAGGGCGCTTTGAAGCTCAAAGAAATTTCTTACGCGCATGCCCATGGTTATGCGGCAGGAGAGATGAAACACGGGCCGATCGCGCTAATCGACCACGAGCAGCCCGTGATCTGTATTGCACCGGACTCTCTAACTTACGACAAAATGGTTTCCAATATCCAGGAGATCCGCGCTCGGGATGGCATCGTCATCGCGATCGGGACCGAGGGACGCAAGGATCTCCAAAAAATGTCCGATGATTTTTTCGCGATCCCAGAGGTCCCCGAGATCCTCTCTCCGCTTCTTACCGTGATCCCTCTCCAGTTCTTTGCTTACAAGATCGCCGTGTTGAACGGCAGAGATGTCGATCAGCCACGTAATCTGGCCAAATCTGTAACTGTTGAATAAACTAAGGGGGAAATCCATGAAATGTCCTCGCACTGGCGCCAACATGAGGGAAGTAGAGATTAATAAGGTCAAAGTAGATATTTCGGAAGGCTGCGGAGGCGTTTGGTTCGACAATTTAGAATTCGAAAAATTCGATGAAGCTCATGAGAGTGCCGGCGACAAGCTGGTCGATCTTATGGCGTCTTTCAGTAAAGGGCCCGTGGATCTTTCAAAGAGAATCAACTGCCCGCGTTGCCCCAACACCGTATTGATGAGGCACTTCGAAAGCGCGCTCAGAAAAATCACTATCGATAAATGCCCTTCCTGTGGAGGAATATGGTTGGATGCCGGGGAACTCGCCGATTACCGCAAGCTTTTCCCCACCGAAGCAGATAAGAAGCGAGTCAACGAAGAGTTTATCGCAAAAAATATTATGCCGCTTCTCAAGGCCGAAGCTTACAAAGAAGAGGAAAAGCTTGTGCAGGCCAAGCGGGTTGCCGGCGCGCTCCGTTTTATTTGTCCGAGTTACTACATTCCTGGAAAGCAAAAGGGTGCCGCTTTTTAAAGGCTTTCAGGGCGAACTGACGGCTGAAAAGGGTGAGAGATTTTCATAAGCTTATTTATTGCAATAAGTTGCGATCGACCGTTTTCAAAGATGCGGAATGGTTTTTTTCTCCCAAGGTCTTGCTAAAATGCCAGTTGTCAGCTAAGCTTTGGCTGTCTTAAGAAAAAGTAAAATATTTCTTATAAAAGCTTGACAGGAATCGGCGCGTTCATATAATACACGGCACCTCAAAGGAATGGGGTAGTCGAGTATTTCCTGAATTACTTCTTTAAAATTTTCGCAGTTCCTTTCTTGACGTTTTCTCTTCAAGGGAATTTTTGTCTCGAGGGGTTGTTCTTTCTCATTTTTGTGTGCGGAGCCGGAATGTAAGTTTTGCAACTGTCCTGTCGGAAGACAGGACACGGATCAAATACTCTTTTCGGAGAGTTTGATCCTGGCTC
>Ga0114951_10000455_pt1 | contig 57164 bp, 69 predicted proteins | sample AM7aDNAmetaG_FD_88677 | JGI IMG/M metagenome (GOLD analysis project Ga0114951, IMG submission 88677) | Freshwater microbial communities from Finland to study Microbial Dark Matter (Phase II) - AM7a DNA metaG | ecosystem: Environmental > Aquatic > Freshwater > Lake | place: Finland: Lake Alinen...
GTGAAGCGCGCGACAATTATCATCTTTTTTAAAACCCACTTTTGCAACCGGCGGAACTAAAACCGCTTTTCCGATCTTCTTCGATCAACATCCTGGCTTCTTCGGCTTTCGAAACAAAATAGCTGGCACAATCAAAGTATTTTTTTGAGCTCAGGCAACCGGCCAAACCCACGGAATTACTGGCAAAAGCGAGCATCAGGGATTTTGTTTTGATTGAGTGCCGATCTTTGAATCGATTGTCGCGAGAAGTAACCAGTCCCAAAAAACCCAAAACACCGATACTCTCGATCTTTCTTTCCGCATCCCTTAACTTGTTCAAGCTGATGTCAAACCAGATGAACAAAGATTGCAACAGCAAAACATCCGACCCTTTTTCGACACATAACAATTCCGCGACCAGCGTCAGGACGTCCTCCGTTTTTTGCCCCCGGCAAGCTTGGAAGGCTTTTTCCAAACAGATAAGCTGGTAATCGCCGTAAAAATCCGAAATGGCGCCGGCCTTCTCGAGATTCTCGCGATTCAACAAACCCAAAGCAACCTGGCTTGTCCGGAACTTAACCGCTTCCTCGATCCTAGCCGCCAAAAATTCATCGACCTTGATTCCATCGACCACGATATTATCGGACGGCAGATTGCCAAGCAATTCTCTAGCTTGCATTATATACCCGGCCGCCTCGCCATAAATATAGGCGGCCGCGTAATGCGGTGCCGCTATTTTCGCGCTATCCATCCAAAGCGCGGCGGCGATCACGTGCATTTTAAAAACCGCGGTTTTTTCCAAAACACCAAGACCGGAAATTTTTCCGCTCCTGCCGAGGATTTCAACCAACGTTGATTCGGCCGGCGCGTCCGACTCTTCGTATTTTTTAACCAGCTCCCTGGCCAAGGCTACCGATCCATCCTTAACATAAGCCCAATACGCTTCATTTATATCATCCGATAAATTCACCTCGCGCCACCTCCTTTTTTGTTAATGATCCGTCCTTACCATATTATAAGCTCCTATTTATGTCAAAAGAAAAAGCGCTCCGCAAGGAACGCCTCTAAACACCTTTCAAGACAGTATGTTTCTTAATTTTTCCTTTACTTCCTTCCCTTCTTCAAAGGTAGCTCCGGATGGAAGCTCTCTGAAGATACAGCTGGCTTCTCGATAGCATCGGGCGGCAATTTGAACCGTTGAAATACCCGGCGTTCTATTTAGCCACCAGGCCAGTTCCCCGCAAAACCCGGCCAGACAATACATTCGAATGGCGTTCTGCGCCCAGCCGTGCCTTGCCGCTTCTCGAGCCCTGGCTTCGAATCCAATAGCGAGGTTATGAATGCTCTCGCTCTCCTCCCTGGCCTTCCACCATTCAACTGCCTTCATCCACTCTCTGTTCAAAAAGAGCTGGAATAAAGCATCGATTTCCATCTTCGTTAATTCCCTCATGTTCCCGTCTCCTGTTCTCTCTCGATCCGGGCGAAAAGGACCTTGATCCTGTCCATCCGCCGCCGCATGGTTTCCCGCAGACCGAACTTGTCCAAAAGCCCGCATTGGAAAATATGGCTTTGGGGATCAAGCGTTCCCGCGATGGCTTCGACGAATTCCCAACTTCCGTGAGCTTTAGCCAACATATTTTGGTCCATCTTCCGACGGCCCTCATATTCGGCAAGCAAGCCGTGGAAGAAGTAAGCATAAAGCGCCTCGTTTAGTAAATCGGCGCTCCTCGCTAGGATGCCCGCCCCGCTGACAACATCGGCAAACTGATTAAGTTTTTCTATCGCCGCCGGCAGACCTTCCTCGCTTACGCCGCATAATTCCATAAAGTCGCGGCCGGCCTGTCCAAGTCGGCCGTTGATCAGTAAAGCCATTATTCTGTCTATTTCTTTTTCCTTTAAATCCTTTAAAGGATATTCTGGAAAAGTTTTCATATTACATCCTCCGTTGCTATCCGCTTGATTGTTAAAGATGGGGACGATAACTCCCAATTGTAATTTATATCATAAATTAATAGAAAGTCAATAGCTATCAACCCTTTCGTTTTCCTATTCCGCGCCGTTAATATAAAATGGATACATACATATAATATCCGCGGCCGCGCAGCCGTACAATCCCATGTCCTGGAAACAAATAAACACCTTTTTCAATCCCGAAAGTATTGCCGTTATCGGCGCCAATAACCGCGAAACCAGCGTCGGATACTCTGTTTTTAAAAATATCAAAGATGGAGGATATCGCGGGAAAGTCTTCCCGGTGAACAATAACTCTCCCGAAGTCCAAGGCTCCAAATCTTTCGCTTCGATTTTGGATATCAAAGATTCCGTCGACCTGGCCATCATCGCGACCCCCGCCCCTACCGTTCTTCCGATTGTGTTGGATTGCGTCAAAAAGAAAATCGGCGGCGTTGCCATCCTTTCTTCGGGCTTCAAGGAAGCCGGACCGGACGGCCAGAAATTATTTGAAACGATAAGAGAAATTTCCGAGGAAAAAGGAATAAGGATCCTGGGACCCAATTGCCTCGGCTTCATCAATCCCCGGATATCGCTCAATGCCAGTTTTGCCCCAAAAATGCCTTCCGTCGGATCCATCGCGTTCATTTCCCAAAGCGGGGCGCTTTGCGATACTTTTCTTGATTGGGCGGTTTACGAACGAATCGGTTTCAGCTATTTCGTATCCATCGGTTCGATGGCCGACATCAGTTTTCCGGAAATGATCGATTATTGCTCGCGCGACCCGCACGTTTCCAGTATCTTGATCTATATGGAATCACTGAACGACGCCCGGAAATTCATGAGTTCGGCAACCGCTTTTTCCAAACACAAACCAATCATCGTTCTTAAGGGCGGTGTAGGCGTTGCCGGCACAAAAGCCGTTATGTCCCATACCGGAACCGTCGCCGGTAGCGACTATGTTTTTGAAACGGCTTTCCGGCGGGCCGGCGTGATCCGCGCCCATACGATCTCGGAACTTTTCAATTACACCAAAACCTTGGCCAAACAAAAAAGGCCGGAAGGAAACCGCCTGGCGATCATCACCAATGCCGGCGGGCCAGCCGTGATCTCAACGGATTTTTTAACCGAGCATAAAGGAGAATTGGCCAGCCTCTCGCCAAAACTTATTGAAGATTTGAACAAATCCCTTCCGCCGGCGTGGAGCAAAAGCAATCCGATCGATCTTTTGGGCGACGCCTTGCCAAAACATTATAAAGCAGCTGTCGAAGCCTGCCTGAAAGAAAAAGATGTCGACGGGATCCTGGCGATCATAACACCCCAGGCCGTTACCCAAACCGAAGAGATAGCCAAACAAATCATCGCGATTCCCGGCTTGGAAGAAAAACCGGTCTTTGCTTCCCTGCTTGGAGAAGATGAAGTAAAAAAAGGCGCCGATGTTCTGCGCGTTGCCGGGATCCCGGCTTACCGCACGCCGGAAAAAGCAATCAACTGTTTTTTAGGTTTATACCAATATCAGGAAAACTTGAAACTCATCCAGAAAACCCCCGAAGCCATACCAAGCGCCTTTTCCCCGGACACCGAAGCAGCCAAAAAATTGATCCATAAAGCATTGCATGAAAAAAGATTCGCATTGAGCAGCACCGAATCAAAACTTGTTTTGAAATATTACGGCATTCCCGTTAATCCGTCGGTTTTGGCAAAAAACGCCAGCCAGGTCGAAAAAGCGACCGCCAAATTTGGCTTTCCTCTGGCGCTAAAGATCGAGTCGCCCGATATCATTCATAAAACCGACCATAATGGCGTTGCCCTGGATATTTCATCGAAAAAAGAGGCGGTCGATGCTTTCACCAAGATCATAAAATCGGCCAAAAAAGCATATCCGGACGCGAGGATCGACGGAGTTTCGATCGAGAAAATGGTGGAAAAAAAATTCGAGCTGCTAATCGGCAGCAAGAAAGACCGGCTGTTCGGACCGGTGATAGTTTTCGGCTTGGGCGGCGTGGCAGTCGAAGTCTTCAAAGACATTGCCGCGGAACTTCCTCCTTTGAATATGGCCTTGGCTAAAAGAATGATCGAAGAAACCAAAATCTACCGCTTGTTGAAAGGATATCGCGGCCTGCCCGGGGTTGATATTGGATCCCTTCAATTTCTGCTTTATAAATTTTCTTATCTGGTTATGGATTTTCCCGAGATTGAAGAAATCGATATCAACCCTTTCGCCTCCGATGAGGATGGAGGCTTGGTATTGGACGCTAAAATTTTGCTCGACGAAAAAACGTCGGATATCGGAACCAAACCCTATTCCCACCTGGCCATCGTCCCCTATATCAAGGAATACGAAAAAACGATCAAACTAAATGGCCAAAAGATCTTTTTGCGTCCGATAATGGCCGAAGATGAACCACGCCACAAACAATTCATCGAAGAACTTTCGGAAAGCTCCAAGCGCTACCGTTTCTTCAAAATGATCGACAAAGCCAGCGGTAATTTCGTCAAACGCTATACCCAGATCGATTACGCGCGCGAGATCGCCGTGATCGCCGAAATAGACGATCACGGAACAAAAAAGACCATCGGCGTCGCCCGCCTGGAAGAAGATCCTCTCGACAATACGGCCGAATTCGCGATCGTGGTAACCGACGCCTGGCAAAATAAAGGGCTGGGTTCAAAACTCCTCGAGCATATGATCGCCATCGGCCGCAAGGAAAAAATAAAAACCATTTATCTGGCTTTTCTGGCCGATAATATCGCCATCCGGAATCTGATCAAAAAATTTGGATTCATCATCGAAGAACGCCCGGAAAGCTGCTTCGCCGAACTTTCTTTGTAACAAAAAGGCGTTTCTTTCGGAAACGCCAATCCTGGCTTCTTAATGGTTAAAAAACATGTTCACGCCGTTGATATTTCTTTCGGCAACCAAATATCCTTTTTTGATTTTTTCCCCGACGTCAACGTCGCGCCCAGGAAGACTTTCCCATATAACATAAGCTTGATCAAAATGGTCCTGAGCCTTAGCCAGAACCCGCAGAACAAAATCTCGTTCCGAAATCTCGTCTTTGGCGATCAAATAGAGTTGGCCCAACACACACCCCCCGTAAAACCTCTCTTCCGCAGAAAATTTATTACGGGGACTTTCCAGGTGAAGCTTGAACATGCAAGCTAAAGCGTAGGCGTCTGCTTCCGATGCCCAAACCAGGGTTTTGATCTTACCCCGCAATTCACTATCGTTGCCGGATTTGAACGCTTCAAAAGCTTCTTTTAACAATTTCCTTTCTTGTTCTTGGTCCATTCTTCCACTCCTTTATAAGGTGCTGTTTGGATTCTCTTTATCGCAAGATAGCCATACTGTCAATAAAACGGGCGGATTCCGATACTTCAGTTTATTACCACTTGGCTTTGTGCAAGCCCAGTTCGTAGCCGATGCGGTTTACGATGATGTGGATAAAAAAAGTGAAAAAGAAAAGAACGCCCCAAACCGCCAGGTCAAGACGCAAAACCGGGCCAAGGATCACAAAATTTCCCAGCACGTAATTGGTCTGGTCCCAGGGCATGAACTTCGCTCCGGGTTTAAGTTTCAAACGGCGCTTGGCAAAAGCCGCGGACAAGTCTCCCAATACCGCGGCCAGCGGCATGAAAAATCCAACCAGGCAAAGTCCTGCCTGACCGTAATCGATCAACGAAACGTTTTTAAAAAAATCGAATCGGTAAAGCTGCTCCTGGGCAGCGAAAACGGCCATGCCGGCCAGTATCGCGAATATCGCCCCCCTCCAGGTTTTATGATCGCCAAGAATCGGCTCCCCTTTTAATTTTTTTCCGCCATCGATCGGTTTGGCCCAAGACTCAAACCACCCGGTTCTTTTAATCATCGGAGCCGCCATATTGGCAAAATAAGCCGGCAGAAAAAAATAAAAACATGATAAAATAAAAATTATTGAATTCTCCATATCGTTAATCTTATCGAAAAAACCGGATTGTTATATTCTATCTTAAACCCATTTTTTTTACACGGACAAACAAAAAGGTCTCTACTTGAGACCTATACTTTGATACCTAATTTTTTGGCTTCTTCTTTGGTAATAACTCTCGCCTGATCCGCAAGGATCCTTGCCAATAAACCGTTGTCATACTGAACACGCGCCAATTGGTTTCTGAAAGAACGCACTTCGTCTAAGCGGCGCTGCTCCACCCAGTCAAACCACTCCGCGGCATCATAAAACGCTCCATTGAGCGAATCCTCCACCACCGCTTGGACCGGAACAACAACAAGATCTTTCGTGCTTCCTTTCCAAAATGTGATGTTGACGGGATCAACCGACGCAACGGTCAAAAAAGTCGGCCGGGAAAGATCAAGTGTCGTAGTCCTCGCAAACCGGCTTTTCTTCACCTCATCAAGCACATGCTTTCCGTAAAATACCACAGCTAGACCTGGCAACAATCCAACGAGCCCAAGTTGCAAACACACGATCTTCTTTTCGAGAAAATCCGTTCCCCGCTTATAAAATACCAAGGTCATAACATACCTCAACCGATCGATAACATTAATTATTAACTTTGTCAAATAAAGCAGTTTGTGCTAACCTTGTTACAGGTTTCCTAAAAAAGGAAACCGCAATACTTTATGAAATGCGATCTTCACATCCATAGCCGCTATTCCTACGATAGCGCCTCTCAACCCAAAGATATCGTTGATACCGCGATCAAAAACGGCATTCAATGCGTCGCTATCGCCGATCACGGAAACATCAAAGGTTCCCTTGAAGCGTTCGAATACGCCAAAGAAAAACCGATCCTTGTTATCGTCAGCGAAGAAGTAAAATCAAAACAAGGCGATATCCTTGCCCTAAACATCAAAGAAGCCATCCCTAATAAATTGGAGGCCGAAGAAACGATCAAGCGGATCCACGCCCAGGGAGGTACCGCCATCATCGCCCACCCTTATGGCTCGTTATGCGGATTCGACGGCGACTTGGAAAAGATTATGGAAAAAGCCGATGGTCTGGAAGTTTTGAACGCTTCGGTTTTTTGGGGAAATCAACGAGCTCATGATTTTTTGCGAAAACACGGCTATGCTTTTACCGTAGGATCCGATGCCCATTTTACCAACTTCATCGGAAAAGTCTGGCTTGAACTGCCACTGGAATATAAAAGCACTCTTACCCCCGAATTCATCATGGAATCGATCAAATCAAAGATAGGAATGATCGGAGGCAAGGGAGGATCGTTCCTCGAAAAAGCCATCGACCACCCCATGCGCAACTTATGCAAGATCGGGCTTTTAAAGTAACAAAAAAGTATCGTTTTCCGATACTCATATCACTTCAATATTCGACAGCTTGGCGATAAACAGATCTTCGCCCTTGATTTTCCTATTATAAATCCTGACCAACGCGAGATCGAAATCGTGAAACATCACAAGCTCGAATTCCGTCCCTATGGGAAGCATTATCTGCTCATAAAGCTCTTCCAGTTCAAATCTTTTCTGGACAGTGGAATCATCTTCGGGATTTTCCTCTATAAGATCAACCCGGCATCGCGACGCCGCCAACGGTTTTTTTAGCATATATACATTCGCCAAAAGACCCTCCCCTATAAATGTTCTTTTTGCATTTAACCACGTAAGCCGCAAAAAGTAAATCCATAGGAGAGCCTATGGATTTTTGGTAAGCGCTTATCGGCAATTTGATACCACTTTAAAAACGAGACTCAACATTCTGATCAATAAAACGATGGTCGTACTGCTCGTGCCGTTGTAAACATCGGTCGCGTTATAAAGGGCGTCTGTTTCTATTTCCTGGATTCCTTTATCTTCGATCCAGTTTTTTACTTTGATTTCGGTTCTTTTGTTGAAAATAACCGTCGCTTTATTTCCTTCTATTTCCAAGATGATTACTTTTGCTCCCTTCGGGATCGGATAATAATCGCTATAAGCTACTTTGTCCGGTCCGTATCCGACTACCCGGTCTATCCTTTCCCTTAAGATATATACGTCTCCAACTTTTATTGCCATTTTTAGCCTCCAATAATGAACTTTAAGTATTTAAGCACGGTTTTATTAAAAAGTCAATCCATAGGTTGCGCTTTTTGATATGTTGGCCGATCACCTTTTTGTCGGCATTAAACCGCTATTTTCCCCCGGACTTATTGCAAAAATTCAACCGAGACCCTTTATAGCGCTCCGCCTCCATAATAACGTCCTTTTCCAACCACCACTACCATCAATCGGAAAACTCGTGCCTCTCAATGACCGACCGCTATGTTCTTAAAATGGGATATCTTAAGTTTTGGACCAAAAATCCAACGGATTATCTTTGGGCGGTCGTCTTTGAGCAACTCAACCGCGATGACATCGATCCGCCATTTAGAGTCCAAGGGTATTTTATGTTTTATCAGCCAGATCTCGGCCGCCATCGCGATCTTCCTTTCTTTTTCCGAATTAACCTTGTCTTGGGCCAAAAACGGCTGGCTCGATTTTTTGTTCGATGTTTTGACTTCAACAAACACAATACAATCTTTTTGCCTGGCGATGATATCAACCTCGGCGATCTTCGGTCCGTTCGCCCCTCTGAAGAAAAAATTCCTGTCCAGTATCTTATATCCCTCTCTCCCTAAATAACCAGCCGCGATTTTTTCCCCTTGTTTGCCGGTAAATTTCGTATTCATCGATTCTTTTGTTTGCGGCCGCTACCGTTTAACCGGCATCATTTTTGCTGGCCGCATCCGCTTTTTTATACTCTCTGTCGAGCTCGATCCTAACCTGCCTCCTTTTAAAAAATGCGGCTATGAAATAAATTAACAATCCCGACATTACCAGAAAAATAAAAAACGCCAGCCCCGTGTAGTTGTTGTAAGCCGTCCAGGGCGATTTGCCGAAAAAATCTTTTTTAACGGCCGGCATCGCGCGCAAAGCGGCGACGGTTTCCAATAATCCGAATTTTTCGGTTTTCCCCACCGCTAACGCGTATTTTCCGGTATTGCTTTGACTGTAAACCTTAATGGTATACGATCCCGGTTGCGCTTGGGATTCAAATTCCGGACCCTTTAAATAGTAGTCGTCGCCAAACGGCTCGTAGAAATCCATCCAGAAAAAGTCGGGTCCGTATAACCTTTGGATCGATACTCCGTCTTTTTCGATCTCAAGCGAAAAATCGGTTTTGGCGTTGCTAACATTGGACACCAGCAAATTAACGTAAAGCTCGAATGGTTTAACCGATTTAATGGTATAAATTGCGGGTTGGCCCGCGAGTACCCCATAATAAGCTTTCGATATCTCGGGATCCTTAACGTTTATCGCGGTATTCGTCCCCGCGATCACCGGTTGATGGGCATACGCATCGCCGCAGACGGCAAAAGAAAAAATAAATAAAAAAAACGATAATAATGTAAAAAACCCGATTTTTTCCGTCGATTTGGACATTTTTTCTGTTATACTTTAAGATAACTGAAAATCATCCGGCTGGCAATCGCAAACCAGTTCAAAAACCGATTTGCATTTATGCCTAATTAACGGTAAAAAAAGGTTAAGAGAAAATCATGAACAAAAAAATAATCATAGCCGCATTCTTATTCATATTCATATCGATCGCGACCGCCGCTGTTTTGGTGTTTGAAAAAAATCAAAACATTCAGACGGATCCTGCCACGCAAGAGCCCGGCCCAGTCGATAGCCCATCCATTGTCGACGGAAAGATAATCCTGTTTTACGGAGACGGCTGCCCCCATTGCCTTAAAGTTGAAGCCTTTTTGGAAGAAAAAAACGCTTCCCAAAAAATCAGCTTCGAAACAAAGGAAGTATGGAACGACAGCGCAAACCGCGGATTAATGATGGAAAAAGTAAAAGCCTGCCAAATGAACTCGGCCAACATCGGAGTTCCCTTCCTTTGGGATGGAGAAAACGGAAAATGCCTCATCGGAGAAGATCAAGTGATGGAGTTTTTCCAAAAAAAACTCGATGCGGCGAGTAAAGAATAATCCACTTAAATATGAATAAAGAACGATTGGCATTCATTGGCGTTTTATTTTCTTCCCTTTTTTTTGCGTTGCCGGCGTCTGCCGTCTGTCCCGTCTGCACCGTGGCGGTCGGCGCGGGACTTGGCCTTTCTAGATGGCTGGGCATAAACGATTCCATTTCTGGCGTCTGGATAGGCGGCTTGATCGTTTCATTCATCCTCTGGACAATCGATTGGCTTAATAAAAAGAATAAGCGCTTCCCTTTCCGAAACACGCTTGTAATTATTGGTTATTTCCTAGCCGTGATCGTTCCGCTTTACTATGCCAAGATCATCGCGCATCCTTACGCTTTCCTTTGTTCCTGCGCGGGCGACAAGTTGATCCTGGGAATCGCCGCGGGCGCAAGCGGTTTTTATTTCGGCGCGATCTTATATGAATACCTCAAAGAAAAAAATAACGGACACGCCCATTTCCCCTACGAAAAAGTCGTTATGCCGATAATTCCGCTGATTATCCTGTCATTATTATTTTATTTATTGACGAAGTGAACAAAAAGCCCGACCGCGACTTTAATTTAATATTAGACCTACTACTTAAATATTTCCTACTGCAATTTTCATATTCCGGCTACGCTAAATTCATCGCTCGTCGACATACTTAGCTTAAGTATGCCTCCTCGTTCTTCATTCGACTCGCTCGAAATCTGGAACTTTCGCTACGGAAATATTTGAGCAGTAAGTCTATTAAAACAAAACAATATGGACCAAGCCAACAATCCGATAAAAAACCTTGAGGAATTCGTGGCTAAAGTCGACGAGATGAAAAAGAAAGACAAAATGGACCTGTCCAGCGACCAGGACCTTTCCCTGGCCATAATGAATCTTGTTTCGATCGAAGAACACTTTTTTTTCACGGGCGCCAAAACCGGAAAAACCGAATATTATGATTTCATCCAGGAAGTCCGAGAAATACGCAAAGAGCTTTTGAAAAAAATCATCAAAGAATACGAAGGCGAAGTCTGGTGCATTTCAAAACACCTGCTTGCCGCCTCGATGCGCCTGATGGAAGTCGGAACGAAACAACTCAACATGGGCAACAAGGAAACCGCCTACGACCTTTTCAACAAAGCCTATAATCTCTATTCCCTGTTCTGGGGCCTGAATATGAAACTGGTAAAAACGGAAGATATTAAAAAAATCTCTGCCGACGCGATTAACAAGCACGACACGGATCCCGAACCCAAAGGATTATTCGCCCGCCTCGGCTCCGTAGTCAAAAAAGCCCTCAATTGCTGCATCGAGTAACCGTATTTTGGTTTCTTGTAAAAAACCGGGTCAAGCCCGGTTTTTTGGAATTTACTCATTGACAAAACAACGGATTCGCCTAAAATTCAGGCAAAAGAATAGGAAGGTGAAATTGTGACCAAATCTCAGGGATCGCCAAAGAAATGGGACGATCGAACACTCGCCCGCATAACGATATTGTCATGCGCCAAACAGGCTGGCGAAGCAAAGGGAAGCGACGCCAGATCAAAGCTCATCATATTAAGCTGCGGTCTGGTGAGAAAACCGGTCGGAATAATCTGCGCCAGAGAAAGGCAAACCGATCTTTTAAAACTCCTGGACGTGCTGGAAAAATGGGCCAGCGGACAAAAAGAAATCAACCTCTCGGATAAAGAATGGCTTAAATCTTATTTCGAATATTTTAGGAATAACTATTTTTATTTCGGAGACTTTCTGGAATACAACGCGCTGTTTGCCGCTTGGATACTGACCGGCAGTCTCGTTAATTCCTTATGTGGTTTCGATGCTGAGCTGCGCGACACCCTTGGAATTAATCCCGTTCCGTTCGGCAGACTGACATGCCTACTCACAGAACTAGCGCCGCGAGCCCAAGGATACGCGCAAACCGCGATAAAAAACGGCTCAAAAAATTCGTACGAGGACTTTGCCCGGATAATACTGGATTCCCTACCCCCATTTAACGCCGCAAACACTTGAATTTCTACGCCAAACAAGTTTTTAAACAAAAAATAAAGACGTCATGAGACGCCTTTTTTTATGGCCGGAACTCTCTGTCTCTCTTTTAGGCAAAGAATGTGTCCGCTATAGCTTATGGCAACGAATATTAATAACCCAATCGCAATTCCAACTCCATTAACCAGATTCACGGGGCAAATCACAGTCAATTTCGAAGCCGTTCCGTTCATAAAATACCAGGAGATAAAGGAAACGGCGAAAAATATGCCGCCCAAATATCCAACCAATCCGTACGTTTCATCCCAATCTTTTCTCAACCGATATTCCTCCGATCATATTTAAGTGAAATTATTTTAATATATTTATTTAGCTATGTAAATGGTAACCGGAAAAATATTTTCTCTCATCAACCAAAACTTGACACTGGAAACGTTAGGGATTATAATTACTTATTAACCTGTACCTAAGGTGTAGGTATACACTTATGACCACAAACTATAAAACCTCCGCCTTACTCAATTTCAAAAAAGCCCAGAGCCATTTGGCCAAAGTGATTTCGATGGTAGAAAAAGACGCCTACTGCGTCGACATCATGCAGCAAAACCTCGCCGTCATCGGCCTGCTCAAATCCGCCCATCAGATGATGATGGCCAACCATCTGACCACCTGTTTTAAAACGGCCATGGAATCGACCAACGAAAAAAAGAAGCAAACAATGATCGATGAAATCCTTAAAGTAACCAAAATCGCCAACAAATAATAAATGAACCGGTGGTGACCCGCTCCTGCCAAGATTAAAAAAATAATAAAAAATTTATGGAAGAAAATGTCGAAAAAAACATTATAGCCAAAGATCAAAATTCCTTGCCGCCCTGTTGCCGGCCGGTTAACAAGCCGGAAAGCCGGAAGGGATTTTTCTGGGGCGTCGTTTACGGGATCCTTCCCCATACGTTTTGCCTATTATTCATCGTTTTATCCGTCATTGGCGCGACCGCGGGTGCCGCTTTTTTTGAAAAATTCCTGGTTATCCGCTGGTTTTTCCCGGCCTTGATCGCGCTGTCTTTTTTGTTCGCGACGATATCGGCTACGATTTATTTATACCGGAACAAAAAAGCGTCTTTTCAAGGAATAAGAAACAGCTGGAAATATTTATCCATGCTTTATGGCACAACGATCGCCATAAGCTTGCTGTTCATTTACGTTGTTTTTCCGTACGCCGTAAGCAGCGCGTACAATAATGCGGAAAGCGTCCGCCAGGAACCAGACAGCGCCCAAATGACAATCGCCGTCGATATCCCCTGCTCCGGCCACGCCCCATTGATCATCGCGGAATTAAAAAAATTGGAAAACGTCCGGGACGTTAATTACCAAAGCCCCAATATATTCAAGATAGCCTACGACAAAACTAAAAATACAAAACAGGATATTTTATCTCTGGAAATATTTAAAACCTACAAAGCTACGGAAAAAAATCAATAACATGGTTAAAAAAAACTTTAAGCTCGTCGGGATGCACTGCGCTTCCTGCGCCAATACCGTAGAGAGCGCGATAAAAAAATTGCCGGGAGTAGTATCGGCTAACGTCAACTTCGCCAGTGAAACGCTTTACGTCGAATTTGACGAAAAAACGTCCGACGCCGAAAAGATCGTTGAAGCCGTGAAAAGATCCGGCTTCCGCGCTAATGCAGGAACCGAAAATAAAGACATCTTTACGGAAAGCAAAGAAACATCCGAAGGCCAAAAGTTGAAAAATCGATTCATTCTCTCCCTTCTGTTCGGGCTACCCGTCGTTTACCTGGCAACGGCCCCACTTTTTGGCCTTCCCTTACCGGAGCTTGGAATGAAAATGACGGCGCTCATCCAGCTCACCATCTCCACGATTATAATGGCTTTGAACGCCCCTCTTTATGTTTCCGGGCTGCGCGGGCTGGTCAACAGAAATCCAAACATGGACTCTTTGATCGAAATCGGCACCGTCGCCGCGTATTTTTACAGCTTGGTCATTTCCCTTTTGGTTTGGTTTTCACCCGGATATTCCGCCGACCATCTTTATTTTGAAAGTGCCGTAATGATCTTGATCTTTATAACTTTAGGCAAATACCTGGAAACCAAGGCAAAAGGAAAAACAAGCGATGCCATAAAAAAACTTATCGGCTTGCAGCCGAAAAATGCGACCTTGATCGTTGAAGGCCGGCAAAAAACGATCCCGATCTCGGACGTCAAGACCGGCGACCTGGTTTTCATCCGTCCGGGCCAAATGTTCCCGATCGACGGCATCGTTGTTGAAGGAATTTCTTCGGTTGACGAAAAAGCGATTACCGGAGAAAGTATGCCGGTGGTCAAAAAACCCGGGGACATGGTCATCGGATCAACAACCAACAAAGTAGGCGCCTTGACCGTCAGGGCAACGAAAGTAGGCAAAAATACCGTTCTAGCTCAAATCATCAAGATCGTTGAAGAAGCAATGGGATCAAAAGCGCCAATCCAGCTCATAGCCGATAAAGCCGCTTATTACTTCGTACCGGCTATCTTATCCATCGCGACCCTGGCTTTTGTGGTCTGGCTAATTCTCGGAGAACCCTTCACTTTCGCGCTCACGGTTTTTATTTCGGTTTTGATCATCGCCTGCCCCTGCTCTTTAGGGCTGGCAACGCCGACAGCCGTCATGGTCGGTTCGGGTCTGGCCGCCAAACGCGGCATCCTGGTTAAGAACGGCAAAGCCCTTGAGATCGCAAGCATCGTGGATACCGTAGTTTTCGACAAAACCGGAACCTTGACCGTCGGCGAACCAAAGGTGTGCGACATCATCGATGGAAAAAATACCGATAAAATCCTGAAATTGGCCGCCGCCCTTGAAATGAATTCCGAGCACCCTTTAGCCTCGGCTATCGTATCCCAAGCAAAACATAAAAAATTGGAAATTCCCAAAGTCCGGGATTTTATTGCGATTCCCGGCAAAGGAATATCGGCAACTTTCCGCGCCAAACCATTATTGTTTGGATCAAAAATTCTGATGGCGGATAACAAAATCGATATTGCCAATTTCAACAAAAGCCTATCCGATCTTGAAAACCAGGGAAAAACCGTTATGATTTTGGCTTATGACGGCAAAGCCGCCGGCCTGATCGCGGTTGCCGATGTTCTCAAAAAAAATTCCAAAGACGCGGTTTCGGCTCTGCAAAAAATGGGGAAAACCGTGATCATGATCTCGGGCGACAACGAAAAGGCGGCAAAAGCAATAGCCAAAAACGCCGGCATCGAAAATGTTTTTGCCGAAGTTTTACCGCAGGAAAAAGCAAGCAAGATAAAAAAACTGCAGAAAGAAGGCCACATTGTTGCCATGGTCGGCGACGGGATCAATGACGCGCCCGCCCTGGCCCAATCGGATCTTGGAATCGCCCTGGGTTCGGGAACCGATATAGCAATCGAAACCGGCGATATGGTTTTGATCAAAGATAACCTGAACGACGTGGTGGAAGCGATAAAGTTAAGCGCCTTTACCCTGAAAAAAATAAAGCAAAACCTATTTTGGGCTTTCTTCTACAACGCTTTGGGCGTACCGATTGCCGCCGGGATCCTCTACCCCTTTACCGGCTGGCTTTTGAACCCGATGTGGGCGGCCGGCGCAATGTCAATTTCTTCCATCAGTGTGGTCCTCAACTCTCTTTCGATAAAAAAATACAAAGGATAACCGCCAAACAAAAAAACCGCGGTGCGCTAGAAAAACAATTCTGGCAGTCTCGCGGTTTTAACTTTATTCGGGTTATGGTCGCAATTTGAACAAGGCGCGCCCTCTCCGGCTTTGGCCACAACGCCAGTTCCTATGTGGCAACAGGTATCGCAAACCAAAAATTCAACTATATTCAATTGCTTTTTTTCTTTCGTGGTTTTTGGAGGGAACAAAACTGTTTTCCGAGCCTCCAAAATACAATCTTCCCGATAACACGAAAAAATGGCCAGGCTCTCCGCCGAATTTATTATCTTAATAACCGGCCTCTTTTTATGGCAAGTAGCGCATATACCTACAGGCATTCTATTTTCCCCCTTGTGAATTTACTGACAAAATTCTAGCTTGTTTAGCCGTAAAGTCAACAAGGTCTTTTTATAAATTAAAATCAATTACATATTTTCCAAACGTTGTTTCCCGAAACCACGCCCGTGAAGCAACCAACGAAAACGATCTGAAATTGAGCGCGGAGCACGCCGAATTTAAATGGGTTTCAAAAAACGCTTTTCTGAAGCTGAAGATCGAAGACGACGGCGATTTAATCCAATCGATTTTGGAGCAATCCGATTAAATGATCACCCGCCACTTTTTCCAAAAAAAAGCTTCCTGGAATAAGGAAGTTATTTTTGTTTCGGCTTCGACCAAAGCCATCGATAAGCCGACGACTACTAGGGGGAATATCCTTGCCAGGTAAAATCCAAATGCAGCCACAACGATGATGCAAACGATCGCATTGTGCATAAAACCACTGCCCGGGATCAAAAAACTCCAGACGCCGGAAATACAGTAAGTCCACGAAAAACCTATCGCCGTAGCCATGGCCAGTATTAAAACCGCCTTCATAATCAACCCAAATCCAATTTCGGTATTTTTCATAGCAACCAACCCATTTTTATAATTATAATAACACTGATAAAATCATTTGTCAATACAGAACAAACGCCGACGAGTCCTTTTATCACTCTTACGAATTATAAAATTAAAGCTTCCTTACTCAGGAAGCTGTTTTGTTTTCTATTCTTTCCAATAACCGCACGGTTTCATCCATAATCCGGCACGCCGCATAATTTGTGTACACGGCATAAACCATAACCCCGGCCAGCATCATTAATAGCTGTTTAATTCCTCCCGTACCGGGCAAGACGGCCTTGACGGCCAATATTGCCGCAATCACTACTACCAAACAGCAAAGCGCGGCCGCGAGGAAAGCAAGCGCCTTTATCGTCCTACTATTCACGCAATCACCTACTCCGATAAGAGCTGGGCTACAATATACAACTTTTCCTCATCCTGTCAATCATTAAGTTTCTTCATTGATCATTGATACGGCTTCCTGGACTTTATAGGCCGGGATCTCGTACTCTTTTTTACCCGCGAACAACCCCTCTTCCCGAAGGGCTTTTAGCATCGGGTCGATCGTTCCCTTCTTGATTCCGGTCTTTTGATGCAACTCCAATGCGCTGATATTCTCATCGGCGATCAGATTGTTCCTTTTCAGCAACTTCTTGGCCAAACCATAAGCCAGCATTTTCCGCTTGGCCGAAAGCTTGGTTTCTTTGAAAAAAATCTCGTAATCCGGCTTCTGGATCACAATATGCGGCAAAAGGGCTCTCACGACCAGATCCTCGTCGAAAGGGCCGCTGTCCGAGAATAATGCTTCGATAGTAAGTTTTTCTTTGTTCATAACTTATATAAGTCTTACTTATAAAATCTTAAAACTTTATCCCCAATTCCGGCTGTTTTTCCACATAAGTATTTTGACTAATTACTTGCTTAACTTTATTTTATCCACATCTTCATCCACAGTCAACCAAAAAGAACCGGGAACGGCCAGCCAAATAAAAAAAGCTTTTTAAAAAGCTTTTCGGAATCATTCGATAATTCCCAATTTTTTAAGAGTGTCTGAGTCGATCCCCTTCGCAAATCGGCCAATCTGGCTTTCGTAGATCATCACAACCCTGAACCGAGCGTTGTTTTTTTTCATCTCCGCTGACAACTGGCGCATTGTAGCCAGCGGAAATATTGTCTCGTACAAGTCGTCTTCGGATACACCGCCCAAACATCCGATCGCTTCAAGCGGCCATTGACTGAAATCGGGGCAACCCCATTCTACTACTTCTTTGGATATATCCTTAAAGTCCCCATAAGTCTTGGTCTGGTCTTTTCCTTTAAATTCATAGCCGTCCCGCAACGGATAAGCGGTAAGACCTACCGCAACCTGCCTTTCTTTTTCCAAAAAAAGCCTATCCGGCGCTTCCCAAAACCGTAAATACAAGACAATCTCCTTTCCCTCTGCCGCGGCTTTTATTATGCTTATTTCCAGGGAACCCTTTGCCAGGAATCTGAAATACGTCTTGATGTATATGACCGGAATGGCCAAAAAGCTCGGAAGATTTTGGATCAAGGCGCTCCCATAGATGATGCTGGAAACAATCGTCTCCATTCGCGCCTTATTGATAAATTTCTTATCAGCCAAATTGATCGCCAATGCTTTTGTTTCTAATTGTTTGGCCTTGACAACCCATTGCCCGCAAAACCTGGCCGCGCTTTCGGCGTCATACGCTATCATGGGCAAGCCGATCGATATGCTGCCATCAACCGATCTTGTACTAACGACGGTATCACCGCCGGTCATTTCTTCCTGTTCTTCCATTTTCCACCTCTACTTTTTGAAGACTTTTTATTATATGTCTTTTTCCTAAAAAGTCAAATAAAAAACGCCTCCGGGGTAGACCAAAAAAACGGGCAAGACCAACCGACCCGAAGAACAGCAATCCTACGCTCTTTGTTTGGTTGTGAGTAATTTGTGCTTAGGGAACGAATTTTACCTTAATAGATACTCCCTGCCTTTCTCCTGGCTACACAATACTGATTACCAAATACTGCGAATTTTACGCAGTAAAATTTGTTGGTGGACCCGGCGAGAATCGAACTCGCGCTTCAGCAATGCGAATGCCGCGTCTTACCACTTGACTACGGGCCCGACTTCACTTCGTAATTTCCAATTAATGATTTATGATCGAAGAGTAAACTATAAATACTGCTTCAACTCTTTTAAACTGCTGATTTTAATAATGGAATTATCGCTTACTTTTCCTTCCCTGTCAATCATAATTCCCCTGATACCAAGGCTCACAGCCGGAAGAATATCTTTTTCCAAACTATCGCCTACCATCACTGCTTCCTCCGGTATCGACTTCATTTTTCTCAATACCTCCAAAAAAGCCCGCTTGTCCGGCTTTTTGAATTGGAGCTCCCTTTCGGTAAAAATATCGAAATCGGAAAGCTCGCGTATGCCTTCGACAAGAAACCGGCTGGCTAAAGTAAGGATCGCTTTTTTCTGGGGAAGATCAAAAATCTCGCTGGTATCGTCGTAGAGCTTGAAACTTAATTTTTTCTTAAAATATTTCGACAGTTCTTCTTTTTTTTCTTTTGAAAGACCGGATCCCGTTTTCTTTAATAACATTTCGGTAAATTCGGTCCAGCTATCGGCTTCGGAAAAAAGAGAAACTATAAGATCATGGAATTGTTGGGCTTGTTTCTCGTCTTGAACCACGATCCCGTACTCCTTTAGTCTGCCGAAGATTCCCTTTAGATTGGAACTTCCGGAATACGCCAAAGTCCGGGAAAAATCAAAAATTATTAATTTATACATTATTTGTTTTACTTATGCTTAAAATAGCAAATACCGGTAACCAACACAAGCAAAATGACGACAAAAGATTGGCCGGCAAACATAAGAAGCATACCCGATTAAAGAGTTCTAAGCAATCCTCTGGCGGCCAACAATCCCGTTGCCGAAGCTTTGACGATATCGCGGCTCAATCCGGTTCCGTCGCCGGCGGCAAATAGATTTTTCACACTGGTTTCCATTTTATCGTCAACCGCCACTTTCATAGAATAGAATTTGATTTCTGGAGCGTAGAGAAAAGTGGAATCGGTGGCAACGCCCGGTATGACCTCGTTTAATTTTTCCAATCCTTCCATGATATCGGTAAGGATCCTGTGAGTTAAGACCATGGCGATATTCCCGGGCGTAGCTTCCTTGAGGGTCGGGGAAAAAGTGCTTTTTTGCAGGCGCCAATCGTTTGACCGCCGGCCGCGCCTAAGATCGCCCAATCTCTGGATGATCGGCTTCCCTTGGCCAAGGATCGTAGCGATCTTGGCAATGGATTCACCATACAAAGTCGTATTTTCCAAAGGCTGGGTCAGAATGGTCCGCACCAAAAAAGCGAAATTGGTATTTTCCGACTTTCTATTCTGAAACGAATGACCATTGACCCCGATGAATTTTCCGTAGCTTTCTTTGACCACGAAACCCTCGTGATTCGTGCAAAAAGTCCTCACAAAATCTTCATATTTAGAACTCCAGATATGGAACTTCGGATCGCGATTTACCTCAATCACCGACTTCATAACCATCGAAGGAACCTCCACTCGCACCCCGATGTCTATTGGAGCGTGGCTTGCTTTAATTTTGTGCTTCGCGACCATCTCGTCAACCCAGATCGCACCAACCCTTCCGGGAGCAAATATGGTTTTTTGGGCCTGGATAACCTCGCCGTTTTGCATTAAAACCCCAAAACATTTCCCGTTTTCAATAATAAGGTCCTCAACGGTCTTTCCGGTCATAAAAACCGCTCCTTTTTGCTCCAGATAATCACTGAACTTTTTGATCAGCCGCGGGGTATTTTCACTTCCAAGATGCCGCTGGCGGATCTTGACGAATTTTATCCCAGCCGACATGGCCTTCAAAGACAAATCGGCTATTTTTTCATCATTCATGCCGTGAACATGCTCCGGCGCTCCGAACCGCAAAAAAACCTTATCGACCTCATCCACTATCTTCCAGGCCTCGCTTTCATCATTGATATAGTCGCTTAGATCGCCTCCGACCACGTCGGGGCGAAGGTTTAAAATCCCGTCGGAAAATATCCCGGCCCCGCCCACACCGCACATGATGTGGCAAGGGTCGCAAGAAAAACATTTGCCATTGTTGGTGACCGGACAAATCCTTTTGTCCGCTGCCGGCCCTTTATCGATCAAAAGGACTTTCAACTGTTCCGATTGCCCAAGAAGCTCATAAGCGGCAAATAGGCCGGCCGGGCCCGCCCCTATGATAACGACATCCCATTGTTTTGATTGTTCCATTTTTTTTAACGGGAAGTTATCTTTTTTCCACTATGGCAGAAGGCCTTAGAATTTAGCCCGATAATCAATTAAACCGTCGTGGTTAGCTTGATGATCTGGCTAAGAAAGGTGAAAATAAGCGCTCCAATCAGGGCAGATCCGGGTATCGTGAACAACCAGGCCCAAACAATGTTGAAAGTAACATTCCAGCGCACGGCCGAAACGCGCTCGGACGCCCCCACTCCCGAAATGGCACCCGTGATCACGTGTGTCGTGCTTACTGGAATTCCCAAGTGCGTTGCCAAAAAAATACTTAAAGCGCTGGCAGTCTCGGCGCAAACTCCGTCAATCGGTTTCAATTTGGTGATCTTTTGGCCCATGGTCCTTACTATCCGCCAGCCTCCGCTTAACGTACCCATGGCTATGGACGCATGAGCGCAAAGGACTACCCATAACGGAATGGAAAATTCGCTGCTTAACCCGGAGGCAAAAAGCAATCCGGCGATAATACCCATGGTTTTTTGGGCATCGTTGCCCCCATGCCCAAGACTATAAAGCGCGGCGGAAAAAAGCTGCAAAACTCTGGACCATTTGTTGACGCCTTCGGGAGAGTGTTTAAAAGCGATCCACGCCGAAATCACTTTTAATATATAGCCCAGAATCAAGCCGATGGTCGGAGCCAAAATTATAAAAATAAGGGTTTTGATCCACCCTCCGGGAATGATCACGCCAAATCCACCGTTAACTACGGCCGCCCCGGCATATGCCCCGATCAGCGCATGCGAAGAGCTTGTCGGCAACCCGCGATGCCAGGTAAATAAATTCCAGCAAATCGCTCCAAGCAACCCGCAAAAGATCACAAAAATCGTTACGGTCCCTACATCGATCATTCCCGATCCAATGGTTTTGGCAACCGCCGTACCGAACACCAAAAAAGCGATGAAATTAAAAAAAGCGGCCCAGACCACTGCTTGCTTCGGGGATAACACCCTGGTTGATACAATCGTTGAAACGGAATTGGCGGCATCGTGCATGCCGTTCGTAAAATCAAAGATTAAAGCGATGAAAATAACGAAAATAGTGAATAAAATAATCGGTTCCATGATTACTGCGTTATTCTTACCGAGCCATGTCGTGCAAGATAAAGTTGATTACTGATTTACGATTACCGATAAATAATTATTGGTTTTTGATCAAGATGGTTTCGAACATATTTCCCACATCCTCGCAACAATCAATGGCATTTTCCAAAGTTTCAAAAATTTCCTTGAGTTTTATTATTTCAATCACCTTTTCGCAATTAACCTGTGGCGCGTTCATCAAGGTGTTAAGGGCTTTCCGGTTTATCTCATCACCCGCATTTTCCAAATCATTAAGTTTTTTACAACGGTCGTGAAGCTGTTCATGGTATTTTCGCACGTTCTTAATCTCCTTTATCCCAAGGTAGATTTCCTGGATCGCCGACTGGATCACCCCCGAATAATCATTGATCGCTTGGACGAACGGTTGCGGAATCTTGTAAATCACCATGCGGTTCACCGCCTTTTCCAGATGATCAATAATGTCGTCCAAATTCTGCCTCAGAAGATCGATGTCCTCCCCTTCCAAAGGAGTAATAAAATTCCGGCGTAAATTATCCATCACCTCGTGGCCCAGATCATCGGCCTCTTCCTCTAATTTTTTTAATCTGACCGAACATGCCTCCAATTTCTGCGGGTCTTCAAGTATCTGCCTTAAAAGCACTCCCGCTTCGTTCAATTTTTCGGCTTGTTTTTCGAACAACTGATAAAAAATTCCATCTTTGGGAAATAGACTGAACATATTTTTGCTTTTTTGGTTAATCGTTATTATTATGGGCACAAAAAAAATGGCTCACGCCATTTTTTTTAAAACCTCAACTATTCAACCCGTCAGGTATTTAATTACTATAAAACACGTTTTTTTATCAAGCTTCATATTGGATCAAGCTAGTTAAAACCTCTTTGACAATATCACCATTTTCCCTTTTTCAAATTCCAATATCCCGCCTTCGATCTCGCGCGTAATGTCCTTATCGCTGGTCTTGATCGTAAGCTTGCCGGCTTTAAGAACCGAAATTATCGGCACGTGGTTTTCCAAAATCGAAATTTCCCCGCCCAAAGCCGGAGCGATCACTATTTTCGCTTCTATCTCCAACTCCAAACCTTTTGGGGTTAAAATTTCTACTTTCATACGGTGGTATTTATGCGTTAATAACCTCGTGAATATTGCCTTTCATATAAAACTCCTCTTCCCGTCTCGAATCAAGTTCGCCGGAAATTATTTTCTCGAACCCCTCGATCGTTTCTTCCACCTTAACGTACTTTCCGGGATGACCGGTGTAAGGCTCCGCCACAAAGAAAGGCTGGGATAAAAACTTCTGGACCTTTCTGGCGCGATTCACCACCAATTTATCTTCATCGGACAATTCTTCCACGCCCAGAATGGCGATAATATCCTGTAATTCCTTATACCGCTGCAGAATCCTGACGACTTCCGAAGCCACGCGATAATGCCTATCCCCCACGGTCCTCGGATTCAAAATCGAGGAAGACGATTCCAGCGGATCGACGGCCGGATAAATTCCAAGCGCCGCGATCTGGCGGGAAAGAACCAACGAAGAATCCAAATGCGAGAAAATAGCGACAATGGCAGGATCGGTAAGATCATCGGCCGGCACGTAAATGGCCTGGATGGAAGTTATGGAACCGTTTTTATTGGAAGTGATGCGCTCTTGAAGGCTTCCGATCTCGGAAAATAAAGTGGGTTGATAGCCGGTCTGGGAAGGAATCCTGCCAAGCAAGGCCGAAACCTCCGAACCCGCCAGGACAAAGCGGAAAACATTATCCACGAAAAGCAAAACATCTTTTTTCTCCTCATCCCGGAAATATTCCGCTGTCGCAAGCGCCGAAAAAGGAACACGGAAACGAACCCCGGGCGAAGCATCCATCTGGCCGAAATACAGAACGGTGTTGGCTAAGGTCCCGGAATCTTTCATGTCCAGATAAATATCGTTTCCCTCTCTCGTTCTTTCTCCCACTCCGGCAAAAACCGAAATTCCTTTATGAACCTTGGCGATATTCCGGATCAATTCCTGGATCAAAACCGTTTTTCCCGTACCCGCGCCGCCAAAAAGCCCGATCTTTCCGCCTTTCGGCAAAGGACATAAAAGATCAACCGCCTTTAACCCGGTTTCCAATATTTCCACATCGCCTTTTTCTTCGACAAAAGTCGGGGCGTCCTTGAATACCGAACGATATTGGTCGGCCTTCACTGGACCCATCTCGTCGGTGGGCTGACCTAAAACGTTCAAAAGACGGCCCGCTGATCCCATTCCGACCGGAACCATGATAGGTTTGCCGGTATCGGTCGCTTCATCACCCCTTTTCAAACCTTCGGTAGGTCCCATCGCCAGCGTTCTCACCACTCCGCCTCCGAGAAACTGCTGGATCTCCAAGATCAGATTTTTTTTCCGAACCTCGAGCGCGTTTCCCAGAGAAGGCATATTCTCCCCTTGGAATTCAATATCAACCACCGGTCCGATTATTTGTATTATCTTTGCCATAGAATTATTTAAACAATTTTCAATTTCTAATTTTCAATTTCCAAACATTGAAAATTAATCAATTGATTATTTGATGGAAATTAGAAATTAAAAATTAGACATTATTCATATTACTCTAACACTTCTTTCGCCGACGATATTTCCGTGACTTCCCTGGTAATCATTTCCTGCCTCGCTTTATTGTAATCGAGCATCAACTCCGAAACGCGTTTCTTGGCGTTATCGGATGCGTTCCTCATCGCTACCATCCGCGCCGAATGTTCGGAAGCATTGCTTTCAAGAATGCACTGATAGATCAAGTATTCGACCAGCTGGGGTATGATCTCGCGGGCAACGATCCCCAGGGACGGCTCCACAAGCGGCTCAGCCACATGTTTTTCCTCAATTGCTCCTTTGAAGAATTCCTTTAAAGATTCCCCGTCCAACGGCAAAAGCTGGATCATCCTCGGCTTCTGGGAAAAAGTCGACAAAAAATCGGTCCAAATGATATAAACTTTCTGGTATTCCCTTTCAATAAAAGCCCGGATGATGTAATCGGAGATCGGTTTAACCTCTTCAATCTCGCCGTAGTCGCCAATACCGAAAAAACTTTTCCCGATCTTTTCTTTTTTCTTTTTGAAATTCGCGGTGGACTTTTTACCGACGGAAAAGATTTCCACCTCTCCCTCTTCTTTCAACTTCTTGATCTTGGCATCAGCAAGCCGGGCAACATTCTGATTGAACGGCCCGCAAAATCCCCGGTCGGAAGCGATCACAACCGCCAAAATCTTCTTTACCTCGTCCTGGCGTAAAAATACGTCCTTTTGGGCTTTCAAAACGGGTTCCAGATGCTGGAGCAAGTGACCGACTTTTTGGGCGAAAGGCCGGGAATCCATAACGAATTTCTGCGATTTTTTCATCTTCAAAGCCGACAGCGTTTCCAGCGCGCCCGTGAGTTTCCTGATATTGGATACTGATTCGATCTTACGCCTAATTTCCTTAAGCTCCATAAGATTTTTTAACCCTTTTGATCACCTCTTCAAGTTCTCCTTCGGTTTTGGAATCCACCAGTTCTTTGTCGCGAATATTATCAAGGATCTCCAGCGAAGGCGCTTTCAGCTCCTCAATGAGATCAATTTTAAATTGCCGTATCTTCTCCAAAGGCAGATCGTCGAGATATCCCTTGGTTCCGGCGAAAATAACCGCGATTTCTTTTTCAAAAGACAAGGGTGCCAGATCTTCCTGTTTCAAAAGTTCCCTCATCCGCTTCCCGCGCTCCAGCATTTTCCGGGTTTGCGGATCCAATTCCTCGGTAAATTCGGAAAATCTTTCCAAATCCTGGAATTGCGCCAAATCCAGCTTGAGCGTTCCCGCGATCTTTTTCATTCCGGATACTTGCGCCTTTGAACCGACGCGAGACACCGAACGTCCGATATCAAGCGACGGCCTTTGCCCTTTGTAAAATAACGCGGAATCCAAAAAAATCTGACCATCGGTGATGGAAATGACATTGGTCGGAATATAACCGGAAATATCGCCCGCTTGCGTCTCAACGATCGGCAAAGCTGTGAGGGATCCGCCCCCTTTCTCTTTGGATAATTTAGCCGCCCGCTCCAGCAACCTAGAATGCAAATAAAAAATATCGCCCGGATAAGCCTCGCGCCCCGGCGGCCTTCTCAAAACCAGGGAAATTTCACGCCACGCCCATGATTGCTTGGTAAGATCATCGTAAACGATAACGGCGTCTTTTTTATTGTCACGGAAATATTCACCGATAGCGCAACCAGTGTAAGGAGCCAAATAAAGGAAGCTGGCCGGATCATCGGCGAACGCCGCCACCACAATAGTATATTCCATCGCCCCCTTCTCTTCCAAGGCCTTAACCAGCCGTTTCAGTTTTGATTTTTTCTGGCCGCAAGCGACATAAACGCAAACCGGCCGGTTCTTTTCTTCCTTCTGGTTCAAAATCATATCGAGGGCAATAGCCGTTTTCCCGATACCACGATCGCCAAGGATCAGCTCCCGCTGGCCTCTCCCGATCGGAATCAAAGCATCGATGGCTAAAATACCGGTATGAAGCGGTTTGTCCACGGGCGCTCTTTCGATGACCGAAGGAGCCAGCCTTTCGACCGGATAGCTGATCTTGGATTCGATCTTGCCCTTGCCATCAAGAGGTCTTCCTAGCGGATCGACCACTCTTCCGATCAAACCTTCACCCACCGGAACAGACAGCGTTCTTTTGGTCCGCTTCACCACATCGCCCTCCTTGATCGCGTTTCCTTTGCCCAAAACTATGATACCGGTCTCGTATTCTTCCAAATTCAAAGCCAATCCGAAGATCTGGCGCCCTTCAAATTCCACCAATTCGAAATTCTCGACATCCCTGAGGCCATTCGCCTTAACAACATTATCCCCGGATTCGATCACGGTTCCGATCTCGTCCATTTTAGGCTCGATCTCCTTTTCCTCTAATTGTCTTTTAAATTGTTCGATTTTATCCATAGTACTGCTTGGGCTTGAAAGGAAGCATTCTTCCTTGGTCGCCGATGAAGTTAGATTTCTTCAAGCGAAATCCTTTTTAATTGATTCAAATATTTTTTTACCGACGCGTCGATCAGGTAGTCCTCGGTCCGGGCGACAAACCCGCCGATGATGGAATCGTCTATTTTCGATTCGATCTTCTTTCCCTTTCCCAAAGATGCTATCAATTTTTGACCCAGCATCTCTTTGGTCGCGCTATCGGTTTCCCGCGCTAAAACAAGCGTTATTTTTTCGGCCTGCGCCAGGTATTTTTCCGCGGTTTCCAGGATCTTTGGCAAAAGATAATCCTTTTTTTTGCGCTTTAGCTGTTCCTGCAAACGGAGGATGATATTTTTTTTGGCGTTTTCGGACTGGCCTTTCGTAAGCAAAACCAGAACGCGGGCCCAAGTGGTGATGGTGGTTTTCGTTTTCATTGATTTTCCGAGTCTTTCTATCCCAATTCCTTGGCTAGTTTTTCGATGATTTTTTTATCCTTTTCCTTGTTTATCTCCTCTTTCAGTACTTTTTCGGCCAGGATAAAAGCGAGATCGATCGCCTCTTTGCCTTGCTGTTCCCGGGCCGCCGCCTTTTCCTGCTCGGCCGCAACCTTAGCGGCCGCCATTATCCTGGCTTTCTCTTCCTCGGCTCCGGACAATATCATTTTAGCTTTTTCTTGGGATCGTTTCTCGGCCTTGACCATTATATCTTTGGCTTTTTGTTCCCCCTTCTCCCTAATCTCGTCGCCCAAGACCCTGATTTTTTGCAAGGATGTTTCGGCCTCCTCGGATTTTTTTATTCCTTCTTCGATCCTGGCCCTTCTTTCTTCGAGCATACCCAAAACAGGCTTATATAAAAACTTCTTTAAAAGCAGAAGAAGAATGAAAAAGTTCACGATCTCCGCTATTAATAAATACCAATTTATTCCTAATCCTTCCATAGCTTTTTTGATGTGAATCTTCGCTCCTTCGGCTAAACAAACCTGATAATAAGGGCGATGACCAACGCGTAAATGGCAATGGCTTCCGTAAACACGATCGCCAAGATCATGTTGGTTTGGATCTTTGAGGCGGCTTCCGGATTCCTTCCCATTGCCTCCATCGCTCCCTTGCCGATCAAACCGACTCCCACGCCCGGCCCGACTGCTCCGGCTCCGATCGCGATCGCCGCTGCTAATTGTTTCATTGCTTCGAGTTCCATAATATTTTTACTTTTTTTATTTATTTATTTGACCTTTTATTTATTTGTTCGTTTATCGGAATTTTGGTCTTTATTGTCCTTGTCTTCTTTTATGTTGATTTGGTTTTTCTTTTCCAGGACCGGAAGGACGACATACCGCATTTCCAGGCCCGCTCCCGCAAAACCCATCACCACTCCCAATATCATGAATAATGGTTTGGTATCAAGCAATTTATCCAAATATACCCCCAAAACCAACAAACCCGCCATCGTCAACGCCACCATCAAACCCAATTGCATTCCCATTCCCAGGACATAAGCGAGTTTATCCCGTTGATCATCCATGCTCCATTTCAATGGTCGCTATCGAGTAAAACACCACGGTAAGGGTCGCGAACACCAGCGCCTGGATAAAAGTAACCAGCACTTCCAGCGCCAAAAAAGGCAAAGGCAGCAGATAAGCGCACAAACTCGAAATTATGATCAGAAGAACCTCACCGGCGAAAAGATTGCCGAACAACCTCATGGATAGCGAAATTACCTTGCTGAACTCGCCGACGAATTCCAGGATCCCGACGAAAAATTGGATCGGACTCTTGAAATTGAAAAATTTGCCCAAATATTTGCCCGCGCCCAAATGTTTTATCGAGTAGTAATTCACCGAAACGATCGAAATGATCGCCAGCGCGATTGTGAAATTCAGATCGGAACTGGGCGACCGCAAGATCGGAAATACTCCCAAACCGGGGATCAATTCCATCAAATTAACCGACCAGATCAGCAAGAACAGCGTCGCGGCCAGCGGAAAGATCTCATTGGTCTTTACGCCCGACCCGGTAATCGAGTCCACGAACCCCATCAGACTTTCAAGGATGAACTCAAAAAAATTCTGAACCCTGTTGGGAACCAAGCTAGGCTTCCGGAAAATAAAAGCCATGCTGACAACAAGCATGGCGGTAATAACCAGAGTCCAAAAGAAGGTATTGGTAATCACCAACCCCCCGACTTGAAAAATCTCTTTAGCGGCAACCGATATTTCCTCCATAAAATCATCCATTCAAAAAAAGCAACACCCACTATGGGTTCAAGAAAAATTTACCTCTTTTCCCTTTTTTTGTCAATTTTACGGCTATATCGCTCACAACCGACAAAAACTCCCGCAACGGCAAGAACGCTGCGGGATTGAAATTAAAATTGACTAGGATTGCTTTGGCAATTTCCTTGTAACAAAAAAGAAGCGTTTGCTTCTCTCGGAGCGGTTAACCGCTCGTAAGAGTCGCAATATACACTTCTTTGCCCGGAGTATTCTCGCTGGTCCAGATGAACCAGTTATTTTCCGGATCTGTGCTGGTGGCGCTAACCGCCGCTATCGCCGCTTTGCTCCCGGTCATAACCAGGACCAAAGCGTAGCTGTGGTCATTTCCCAGGTCATCCCGGGTAATCATGAAGCCGGCGCCGATCATATGGCGCGACCCCTGCGCATTCCCCCAAAAAGCGGTTTGCGTCGCCTCCATTGCTTTGGCAAATCCTATTTCCGCCTTATTGTTCTTTAAAGCGACCAGGAATTCGTCAAACTCGGCGCCGTTGGCCGCCCTCATGCTCCCCTTGGAGTATATATGGGCATTCGAGTCCGAGACCCTATCCTTAAGCAATTTTATTACCTGCTGCTCGGAATAGGACTGAACCTTGTCCGAAACATTGATCGTTCCGGGAACAACGATCCTTTCTTGGACTATCGTTACCTTTTTCTCTTCGCTAACGTTTGGCGGCGTCAGCTCTTTAGCAAGCTTCCCCGCCGTGTCTTCAACGGGCTGCTGCATTCGTGGCAGCACCACGGCCGCAAGGATCAGCAGTACTATTGCTACCGCGACATACATCAATGCTTTTTTCTGTCTTGCTTCCAATGAATCAAACATGAAATCACCTATTTCCCATTAATAATTGTCAATGCGCAGAAGTTGGAATTCCTTCTGTTTTCTGCCTTAATTATACACCTTTTCTACCATTTTGTCAAGTAAATTGGGGCCTAGGCCCCTTGGAAATTTTTATCGGGAAAAACCCTAAATCCTGTTTAGCAGGTTAAGTGGAACAAGCCTACCACCCGCTTCCCTTCCGCCGCGTTTTCGTTGAAAATCGAAACCGCCTTGCCGGTTTTATCGATAGCCAGGTTCAGTCCTTTTTCGATGATCGCTTTCGTCGCGTCTTCCGAAACATTGGCGATACCGTCGGCTCCCGTACCGATAACGATGATCTCGGGATTTTGGCTGATCGCCAATTCAACATCGGGGATATCCACGGTATGGGATTTTTTCCTCTGCCAATTCACTACGGTCCCGTTCCAGAATACCGCGATGTCCTTGCGATACTCCTTGCCATTAATGGCCATACAGCCGAATTCGTAATGGTTGACCATAAGATTATTAGACCTACTGATCAAATATTTTCGTAGCGAAATTTCCAGATTTGAGCGACGCGGTAATCCGCAAGTCCCGAGTACCCCCGAGGGGCGAGCCGAATGAAGAACGAGGAGGCATACTTAAGTTAAGAACCTTGATCTCTCTATGCTCGATAAAGCATGTCGATGAATGATGAATTCGGCGTAGCCGGTTCCCGCGGGCACCGCTAATGCGGGGATAATATGGAAATTGCAGTAGGAAATATTTGATCGGTAGGTCTATTAGTTGATCCGGGTTATTATTTCTTCTTTGGCCAGGTGTGCGGGAGAATCGGGATCTTCGGCCGCGTAACCCACCGGCACGAGAGCCACCGGACGAACATTTTCCGACAATCCGACAGCCTCTTTGACCACGCCTTCATCAAACGCACCCATCCAAAGGGTAGCCAAACCAAGCTCGACGGCCTGAAGCATCATGTTCTCGATCGACGCGGCAACATCGCAAACAGCGAATAGTTTTTTCCCGCGCTCCCCGTACTTGTCCGCGCTCTTTTCGTTAACGCAACAAACAATTACCAAAGGAGCGTCCCATAACGGCTGCTGCCGGTTGGCCGCCAACGCCAATTTTTTCCGAACCCCTTCGTTGAAAACAAAATAGAATTTCCTTGATTGCAAGTTTCCCGCCGATGGCGCCCAAATCAAAGCATCCGAAAGTTTTTCGATGATTTCGGGACTGATCGGTTTTGTTTGAAACTTCCTGACGCTTCTTCTTTTTTTTATCGCGATAGATACTTCCATAGCTATATTATAGCTGAATTATTGGTTTAGCGAAAAAGAAACTTAATTTTTATATCTGTTCCTTCAAGTAAAATCTGACGAAATTTAAATATCGAGTTTCATAGTAGACCATTTTCCGCAACGATCGCCCCAACGAGCCGCAACCTTGCCGTCGATCCGCGTTTCGATCACTTCGCAATTGTTCGGGCATCCCCCGCAATTAAACGACGAACAGCGGATATCGCGTTCGGTAATGTCAAAACCCAAAAATTTCGTCTTTTCCGGCGGCTTATCGCGCACCAGAAACGCCGCGCCCACCGCGCCCATCACCGTGTTGTAAGGCGGAATGATCACCTCTTCCTGGAGAGCGTCCTCGAACGCTTTCTTGATCCCTTTATTCTCCGAAACCCCTCCCTGGAAAACAATCTTTGATTTGATGTTCTTGCCCTTGGCGACGCTGGAAAGAAAATTCCGAACCAAGCCGTGGCAAAGACCCGCGACGATATCCTCGGTCGAGTGGCCGATCTGCTGTTTATGAATCATGTCGGATTCACAAAACACGGTACACCGGGCGCCAAGCTGGGTCGGCTTTTTCGACCTTAAAGCGATATCTCCGAAGTCCTCGATGGGAATTTTCAAACGGTTCGCCTGGGCATCCAAAAACGCACCGGTGCCAGCCGAACAAATAAGGTTCATAGCGAAATCAACGCTAGACCCATCCTCCAAAATGACGATTTTCGAATCTTGGCCGCCGATCTCCAGGATCGTGCGCAATCCCGGCACGAATTGGGACGCTCCCCGGGCATGAGCCGTTATCTCGTTTTTCATCAGATCAGCCCCCGTGATCGCGCCCACGAGGTAGCGCGCCGAACCGGTAGTTCCCACTCCGATAACCTCGACATCCATTTTTTTCTCGCTAAGATTTTGCTTAAGCATCGTCAGCCCGGCCTGCACGGCTTTGATTGGATTTCCTTCCGTCCGGATGTAAAGCGTATAGATAACTTCGCCCGCCTCATTGACCAAAACGAAGTTCGTGGAAATTGACCCGACATCGATTCCTAAATAGCATTTCATATTTTTTTTACGTTAAGGGTTCGCGCGTCTTTTTGCCGCTTAAGATCTTTTTGTTTTTTGAAGTGGTAATTTTTGACGACGTCGGCAAAAGCCTCAAGACGGGTATTTATCCCGGCTTCGGCCACTTGTTCGTCGAGCGATAAAGAAAGAAAAGGAATATTGTTTTCCTGCCTGATCTTTTCCAAAATCGGGCGCACGGTAACTTCGGGCATACAGCCGAACGGCAAAAGCTGGATCACGCCGTCGAAATCCTTTTCAATAAAAGTGAGCATTTCGCCGATCGCATCGCGGCCATGACCCCCAACCGTCGATTGAAGGTAGGAATAGATCCGGCGCTGAATCAGCCAGTCTATCCAGGGAAACGCCAATTTCTTTAAGTGATAGGTCAAATTCATCTCGCGATGAACCTCGATGCCATCCAACCCGAGCTTGGCTTCAAGATCGAAATTAATGGCCGGATCGGTCACCGTGTATATCTCGCCGATCATTCCGACCTTAAAAACTTCCCGGCTGTTATCAATCTCCACTTTTTTAAGTTTTGAAATTATTTGTTTCTTTAAGTTTAACAGTTCTTTTAAATTTTTGGTTTTTTCGATCGAGGCCAAACCCTCCCGAACGATTTTTTCCGTTCCACCTTTATTTATCTCGCGCGGCCGAATTTTCGCGGCCATTTTCTCGATCCTTTCGATAAGAGATAATTTTTGAAAAAACGTATAAAAAGCCGAAGCGACCTGCCAATCGGTCGCGCCGCTGTTCTTCTTCAGCGCTTTAAAAATATCGCGGGGCGTGGCGCGGAAATCGACAAACTTTACTTTGTATCCGCCATCCTTCAAGACTTTTTCCTGGATCAAGCCGTAATATTTCTGGCGGCAGGAACCGCCAACGTTCTGAATGCTTAAAATGGTATCGACTCCCTCCCTGATAACGGCGAGATATCCGCCAAGTGTTACCTTCATGGGAAAACAAAAAAGCTCCGGGGCTATCTTGGCTCCGTCGGCAATGATGGTCGAATTGGTTTTGGGCGGCAGGATGACCTTCATGCCAAGTTGCTCCAGCAATCCTTTTACGGCGATGGTGTAATTACCCCAACGCGCGAATGTCACTACCGATTTTTCGGTTTTATCCATAATTAACTTTTTTACCATATCAAAAAAGTTCTTACAAGGACAAATTCAAAAAAACAATCAAGATAATCTTACGCCCCAAGCTGTCTCCGAAATTGCCTATAAATATTTTTTATGTTATTGTGATTACGTTTTCCCCCGCTCTCCTTACCGATTCGCAATGAAGCGGAAAGCAACGCCCTCGTAGTTTAATGGATAAAATGCAAGGTTGCGGACCCTGCGACTACAGGTTCGATTCCTGTCGAGGGCACAAGAAACAAAAACGGCTCTAAGCCGTTTTTGTTCTTTTCACTTTTCAATTCGATAAAATACGAATAGCGTGTTTACTGTGACACCATGCTGCGCTAAATAAAAAAATAATCACCGAGAAAAACGTTCTCCCTCGATAGCTTACCCTTACTGCTTGCCATAGTGGCTTTTCTTTAACCATTATTGTCCTGCCCTTGCTCGACGCCAAAAAATTCTCTGCCAAGAAACCCATGGACGAAAAAGCTCAAACAGTTTCCACTTTTTTTGAGCAAAAACTCCGGAGCCACGCCGGAGTTTTTTCTTTACTGAAGTCTGTTTAAATTTGACTTCCCCACTCCGGAAACCCTCGCCGGAGCGACCGTTTTGCCCCAGTATTGCCTGAAAAACTATTGGGATTAGCTTGCATTTTTGATGGGCTCGGGTATATTTAAGAAAACTTAAATGGAGGAATCTTGAATGGACGATTGTGCGACCCTGGAACGGCTATCGACGGTGTCGATAAAAAAGACTGAAACAAAACCGGTGGTCGATTGGAAAGACGCGATAGTTCCTAAAAAAATTGGCGGAAAAATGATTTATACCTGTCCGACTTTTCCGATGTCGGCGACTATCGACCCCTGCGACTTAAACCAAATATTCTCCGACCATGACGAATGGAAAAATTTCCCCGCAAACGACGGAAGGGCCCCATTTGCCGGCGGACCGCAGCATCAGTCAACCGAACGGATCACGCGTTTTGGCGCCAAAATCAACAAGGCTGATTTTAATGCCCTGCTGCGGATATTGGAACTCAAACGCGACCGAAGCGCCGATGAAAAGTGGCAAAGGTGGTACGACAAAGGATACATGGTCACTTACCATGAAGCACTCTGCCCCAAAACGGCGGGATATCTCACACAGATGCGCGTCATAAGCGAAACGATACTGCCGTACAAATTCCATTTATCTAAAAACCTTTCTTCGATGCCGCGGCAACCAACCCCTATGGACGAAGTGCTGTGGCTTTTCATTGAAGAAGAAAAGAAAAAATGGGACAGATGGAATGGCGGCCAAAGCCTGAACGGCATATTCGCCGATTCGCATAATTGGGACGCGTCACTCCGCTTCGGCATTATGAAAGAGGACGCTTTCGGCAGCATTATTCGAATCTTCAGCGATGCCAGTCTGAGGTTAATAGATTTCTGCGACGAAGAATAAAAAATAGAGACGGAACAATTCCGCCTTTTTTCTTTGTCCAACAAAAAACGGCGTTGAATCGCCGTTATGTTTTTTGGGCCCAGAAATGGAAGATCGTTTCGCCGAATATTTTTTTCGGATAGCCGACCATTACTACAAATTCCAATTCCGCTTTCTCAAGCAAAACCATCATTTCCTCAATACCGTAATAGGCGTAATAACGCTCGCCACCACCAAAAGACCTTGGCTTTTCTTCCAGCCCCTCTCCTTCCCCTATTTTAAAGTTGAAAGAAAAAATACCGTTTTTTTTCAAGACCCGCCTTATTTCTAAAAGCACTTGAGGAAAATCGGCTTTGGGCACATGGTACACGCATCCATTAGCCCAAACGCCGGAAAACTTTCCCGCTCCAAAACCTAGTTTCCTCATATCCGCTTGGACAAACGGAATGCCGGCATTGCGCTCTCTGGCAACGTTAAGCATACCGCGCGAGAAATCGGCGCCGGTTACTTTCAAATTTTTTGATCCCAGGAAACCAGCGTCCTTGCCGTTTCCGCATCCGAGGTCGAGGACAGTCTCTCCGGGAAGCATCCCGACGAACATAGCAAGAAGCTTCTTCTCAAACTCCCCGACCCATCCGGCTATCGTTTCATCGACGCTGCCGGAATATTCCGCGGCGATGCCATCGTACGTCTTTTGTGTAGTTTTAACTGCTGTTCTTTCCATTAAACCACCTCTGTATTTTCCCAAAACAAAGTTACAACAAACTCAATTAAAAAACAATCCCTCGTGCTTCCAAAGCATGAAAAAAGCTCTTGGTTTTTCCAAGAGCTGAATATTGGTTTCAAAACTTTCCGCCACCTCCGCTTCCGCCGCTGTGGCCGCTACTGAAGGTGTGGCTGCTATTGCTACTGCTGCTACTATGCCCGCCATTAAATGAAGTGCTCTTATGCCTAGCCTCAGCCGCGAGAGCGTCTTTGTGCTCCTGCTCGATCCGCTGAATATGGGCTTTATGAGCGCGATCGGCTCCGTCGTTATGGCTGTTGATCGCGTTCAACATCATATATGTTGTCACCCAATCGGTTGAGTCCCTTCCGGAAGAAAGTTGCTGAACCTCCATGATCTTTTCACGGGCGGCCGCAATCTCGGCTTGAGCAGTTCTTGAATCCCGGTACGCGGTTTCTTTTTCGTCCAGCTGTCTCTTGATTTCATCCATTTGGGCCAGCATTTTCGGCCCTTCGGTTCGCGCCCGTTCCGCCAGCGCCTGATCTTCTCTGGCTTGGGTGACAGCGCCGGACACCGCATTGCTCATTTCCTGAAGCTCGGCATTGGCCCGGATCCAATCGATTTCCTTGGGATCCTTTCCCTCGTATTCCCCACTTAATGCGGAAAAACGTTCTGCGGCCGGACTAAGCATGCCCCTCGCTTTATCGGTGACATCCTTGCCCTTCAACGCCTCCTGCGCTGCAGCAATCCGCTCCGGTAAATGGGCCAAAGCGCTTTGGGCTTCCCCTTTCGCCTCATCGGCCTTCTTCAATAACTTCTCCGCGTCGGCGCATATCTTGACGTAGGAAGTTATTTTTTCACCGACCTCGCTCAGCTCTTCTTTGATCTTTTGATGCTCCTCATTCTTTTGAGCATCAGCCTCGGCTAGATCAAGCTCTAACCCGGCCGTTTGCAGGGCATTAGCGGTGATCTCATTAAAAGCGCTGGCCAACCCTCCCCAAAGAGTCTGAGGATAGCTTGCTTTGAGTTTATCCAGGCTTTTTTGAGCCGCTATCAGCATATTTCCCAGCGAATCAAGCTGGCCTCTTAGGTTTTTGACCGACGCGAGATTATTGGCTTTAAATTCCGCCTCTTCTCGCGCTTTTTCTTCAGCCGCCCGCTTGGCCCTGGCTCTCGACGAGAGCACAGACTTTGCGATCAACAAGACAATTATTATGGCGACTATAATCGCGATCAGGTAAAGAAATCCCGACCCGTCGCCGCTACTTGTTGCTGTTTGTCCGCCGGAAACCGGTACGCTGTTTGGCATTTGAGGCGAAGCTGTTGCCGCCGGCCAATTCGCGGGAAGCGCTTTTATTACCGCTTCGACGCCCGCATTCAATCCGGCAGACCATTCCTGATTTTTGAAGTACGGAATCATGTCATCATTGGCAATCGAATCGCCGTTGATGTCGCCGGCAACACCGTCGCCCGGCTGGATCCACACTCCCCGGTCAGCCGTATCCAGAGAAAGCAGGATAAGTACGCCGTTATTGACGTCGGCTCGCCCTACTCCCCATTCGTTGAACAGACCTTTGGCGTATTCATCCAAAGATTGCCCTTGGAGATCTTGTGTTGTCACAACCGCGATCTCGTTGGTCGTCTGCTGCTGATAGTCTATTAGCTTATTGTTCAAATCCTTAAATTCCTGCGCCGACAGTTTTCCCGCATTGTCGTACAAATACTTCCCCGCGACAGATTGGGGGTAACTAACCGCCAGCCCGATGCTTGTCATGATCAAAATTACAACAAGCGTCTTCAAGATATATCCATTGGCTTTCACAAGTCTTCACCTTACCTGATTTTAGATGAGCTGTTTTCGTTGTAATATTACAATATTTATTTAGTTCTGTCAATAGACAAACGACCGAGAATACTCTTGACTAATTGTGCTTATTATTTTATTATACAGCTTGCGGCAGTAAAGGTTTGCGCCGCAAACGATCATTTGCAATAGGAGGTATTTGATTGGATGAAACAAAACCGAGAAAATTCAGGTTGGTAAGCGTTTTAAACATAGCGGCTGGCGTGACTATCGGGCCACTGAAAAACGTGCTGGAAATAATAAACTCTATGCACGGACAAACGGTCCACTCGACCCGGATACCGGAAGCAATGGAATTGTGCCGGAAAAAGATCTGCCGCGAATATCCAGGGCTTGATGTTCTGCTTGGGCCTCAGATCGAACAGATGAAAGGGATAGTCCCGCCAGGAAGCAAAGAGGATATGGCATCAATATTCCTGCGCCATTGGCTGTCCGCGATGACAAATATATACGGGGAAGAAATCCTACTTTTTCCCCTCCCCTACAAATTGGATCTGGCCAACCCAAGAACCTGAGAATAATGAAAGGCGAAAAATTGGAAGTAATCCTTTTTTTCCGTACTTTCAGATCTCTCTCCAAAAACAAGCGATGGATAAACATCGCTTTTATTTTACTTGCCAACGTTCTCATCGTTTGATTAAATTTCAATTTTACGGTAAAAAGCATCCAGCAAAAGCTCTTTCAAATTGGGAGGTCGAAATATGGTAGAAATTCAAACCGGAACGATGAGGCTTAAAGGAGAAGGCATCGCGGACCTTCTGGAACATTTAAAAGACCAATTTTCTTCGCGCCTGGCCGTACCGGTAAAGATAAAATTTTCCGGCGAGATCAGCGGACCTATGGCTCCCTGGCCTTATTACTCCTTGGTCATTCCGAAGAAAAAGAAAATCGGACCGTTCGAATACGGAAAAAATGATCTGGTTCTGATGGCAATATATCCAAGTATCTACGGACGCGCCCGCGGTAGAAGCGAAATGTTTTGCAGCTTATTTTACGAAAAAATGGAAAACATAGTTACGGAAGAATTACAGCGATTCGGCGAGCTTTTCGATATCGACATAATTTATATCACCGAAATCTTCGATTGAAGCTTTAACAGGAATTCTAATTTCCTGTTTTTTGTTTCCCGGTTAGCCTTGACTAATCATTAACAATATGTATAATATTGCCAGTCAAACGCACCTTAAAAAGGAGGATTAAAAAATGAAGGAATATCATCCGGATTTTGTATTTCCGGTAGTAAAAGAAGGACAACAATATCCTTTCGATGGGATATGTGAACAAATAATCAGAGAGCTGGCGGTACGGAATTTCAACATACCCGATATGAAGATTGATTTCCACCGATTCGGCTCAGGCCGGGCAAAGTGCGTCAGCGCCAACATCATTGAGGGGAATGATTTCCGGCTGTGGTTCAGCCGCGGCCTTGGAAAAATAGGAAAAACCGGCGCGAGAAATTCTTCAGGAGTGTCCATCATCATAATTCCAGGCATGGAACTTCTTCTCTATTCCCCCAGCGACGGCTGCGGTCCAACCCTTTATAGATACGTTGGGTCAAATTGGGCGGAAGACTGCGAATCGTTTAAAAACGGAATGTTCAGGATCGACACAATGCCCCCCTATATAGTCTATACTGGGAAAGGGAATAAATCGCCTGGTAATTTCTGGCCTGCCGAACTTAACCTCGACAACGATTTCGACTGGCAAAACAAGCTAAGCCGAGGTCATCCCGCGTCCCTGAAAACGGATGAAATCTTCAACCTGACCCGAGATTGGCTCAATAAAAATGTTCTGGCAACCATCCAAGCCCAGCCTCGGGCAGCCAAGCTGATCGATTTTTTCGAGCCGGAACAGCCGATACCCGTCCCGTCCCGGATTGGTCCCCTGTTCACTCTCGCGGAAAGCCGCGACTGCACAAGGATCATTAAGGGACAAAAAGACATCAATCTTTTGGAGCGCGAAGATCAATTCGCCCTGCACATAGGAAGCAGATTTGTCTGGCTGGACGTTCCAAGCAACGACGGCGCCATCCCGGAAGCTGCTTACAACGGCTCCGTCTGGTGTGGCATAGGAGCCGTGGATCAAAACTCCCAAGCGGACGACCTGGATATTCCGGGATTCTTCCCTTCGATGGACCAGAAATACGTCGTGCGCGTAACTTTAAATCGGGCCAACGATGTATACATCGCCAACTTCTGGCCGTACGAGATGGTTCAAAAATCCCTCTTTGGAAAAAAGGAAGAAGGAGCCCATCTGACCAACAGCGAAGTCAACCTTTGCACACAGGCCAGCGGAAGAACCGTGATCCCTCTCGCGTCGTACACCGGCGGATATTGGCTTCCGGTTATCCTGGTTAACCGCGAGCTGGATTTCGACGAAGTCGAAATCTTAAGCGGTCCTCGCCTGGACAGCATAATCAAAAGAGCATTAGAGGTAGAAGCTTAGAGAAAATAATAAATCCCGCGGCAACGCCGGGATTTTTTCTTGCAAATTTTTCCCCGATGGATTAACTTTTAACCAAGCTTGCGGATGTCCGCAAGACGCACTTTAAAAAAGGAGGCAGAAAAAGTGTTAAAAGGAAGAAAAGTGGCGCCGAAAGACTGCGTGATCTTTCCGCTGGACGGAGTGGATCCGATCGGAGCGGCCAAGCTGATCGAGGAATTGAAGAACTATGTCGGATATTTCAAGATCGGGCTGGGTCTTAGTTCGGAAATGGGAACGCCTCAGGCCGTGCAAATGGTACACAGCCGCGGAGGAAAAGCGTTTGTCGACTTAAAAATAAACGACATTTCCAACACCGTGGCTGACGCCGTAAGAGCATTATCCGCGCAGAGCGTGGCCATGGTCAATATCCATGCCTCGGCAGAGATCGACGCCATGCTGGAAGTTGCTAAATATAAAGGCAACAGCCTTGCTTACGCCGTCACTGTGATTACTTCGCTGGACGAAGAAGAAGCGTTCCTCTCGTTCGGTATGCCGGTGAAAGCGAAGGTTCTCCAGTTCGCGCGCTTCGCGGCCCTGGCGAGAATGGACGGCATCATTTGTTCCGCTGAAGAACTGGCAATGCTGGCCAGCCATCATGAGCTGGACAAACTGTTGAGAATCGTTCCGGGCATACGGCCGAAATGGGCTCCGCCAAATGACCAGAGCCGGTATATGACGCCGACCGAAGCCATTAAAGCCGGAGGCCCCGACATCAAAATGGTGATTGGCAGACCCATCTCCAAACCGCCGAAAGAAATCGGATCGCGGGTTGACGCGGCGAAACTAATCCTTGAAGAAATCGCAAGCGCCCTCGAAGCCTGCGCCTAAGTTTTTCGCGCCGCAACGATTAAGGAGGAAATATTCGTGAGAAAATCGGCAAAGGAAATATATTCGCAACAGCGCGATTATTTTGACATCGCACGGGCAAGACAAGCCCTTTATGAACAAAGTAAAGACGGATGGCTGGTTGGTTACGCCGGAAAATACCTAGGCGCGGACGGAAAAGAGCACGCTTACGTCGGCCGCACCTACCTGAATTTTGCCATCCTGGAAGAATGTCCTTCCGACGACCTCGACTTTATCGGCGAAGTCCTTGCCAAAAAAGCAAAAGAGGAGCTGGAAGAAACTCTGCCCTGGGACCGCCTGTCACTAAATATCGTACTTTGTGGAGCACCCATTGGAGGCTACTGTCTCTCAACAATTCTTGGCCAAAAGCTGGGTTGCCGGACAATTAAAGCCGAAAAAAAAGTACTGGTTGTGGGCACCAAAGGGCTAAGGGACGAAACCAAGCTCATCCTAGACCGCCATGAGCTCCACGAGGGAGACTTGGTAATTATCGTGGAGGACGTCTGTAACAACTTCAGCACAACGCAAAAACTGATCGAACTGATCGAAAGCTACGGCGCCATAGTGATCGCCATCGTCTGCTTCCTTAACCGGTCGCCCGATATCGACGAATGGTACACTTTCGATAACGGAAAACGCTCGATACCGGTTATCGCCCTGGTCCGAAAAAAAATCAAAGAATACCATCAGGATGATCCGGAGGTGGCCGAACAGATAGCACGCGGAGAAGTATACTGGAAACCGAAGAGAAAAGAACAATGGGCCGCTTTAATGGCCTCTATGAAATAAATCAGACAAGCGTAGATACCCTGCCTCAAGCGCAGGGTTTTTGTTAATTGCTTGTATTCTCTTATATTGCCCTTGACTAAAGCGATTTTAAGAGGTAAGGTATTGCATTATGGAATTAGCGGCACATTAAAAAAGGAGACAGTTTATGGATATCTTCGACGAAGCGACTTTCAGCAGGGAGGATATAGCAAATCCTTTGGCAACAGCTTTAAAAACAACATTTCTGGTAATCGGAATAACGGTAATATTAAGTACAATCCTTAATATCCCGATTTATCTGATTGCCGGACATCTGCCTTTATCGCAGTTCGGTTTTCCGGTCACCGGCTTTATGGACATCTTGCCGGTGTCTTACCTTGGAGTGAATATATTTTCAGTCCTGGCTTTAATGAAATACCTTTCGCTTTGCGGCAAACCCCTCGCCTGCGCGTGGTATCTAATGTAGGGATGTGAATGAATTACCTGGCTCTTTCCGATATGCTTAGCGTAATGCCGAGACATTACTACGCTATTTTTTACGCGCTGTGGGCCTTCGACCTTTTCAACGCTTTCCCGCCGGCGGAAGTTTATACCCTGAAAGGCCAGCTGATCTTTATGGCTATCAGCATGATCTTTGCCTTCGCCATCGGTTTCATCTTCGGAACCCGGATGAAAACGAGTCCGTATTAAAGTCCAATATTATTGGGCTTTTTTTGTTGTTGGTATTGACAATATGGGATATTTTATATATTATTTTCTCTAGTTCGTTTAAATAGGAGGACGTTATGACGGTTGAAATTGTCGATAACACCGAGGAAACTCTAGCGCAGAAGATCGAAACGTGGCTTAAGATAAATTTGCCGGATAATTTCGAAATCATCGGCGATACAAATGGCTATGGAATCATTGGAATCGGTTACGCGGATACATGCGACCTTAAGTTCTTAGGAATTACTCTGAAAAAAGCTGACCGCTATTATTTCGGAACTATCTTCACCCAGAGGGTCGGCATAACCCAGGCTTATGAATACACAGAAGAAGCCAACCCGGCCCATTGGGTCTTTACGGTCTGCGGCAAAAAAAATCTTGAGACCGCCAATATTTTAGCGGACAAGATGGCCGAAGACTTCAAAGTATCGATAAAGGTGATTCTTAAGTCAAAAGAGCCGCAAAAGCAACAACCGATGGATTCCGGATGTTGAGAGGTGAATGAATGAATTTTCCAGACTGGTTTCAAAAAAACAAGAAGCTTGTCGCGTTGAATTGTATCGCGCTAACCGTAGCGCCCTTATATACCTTGCTTGGCTTGCTGGCGAGCATCTTTTTAACAGGAGAAGCTTTGTGGCTAACCAGCCGGGCGATCGCAATAATTAAATCGGGGAATGGTCCGAATGATACCAACGCATTACGATTCGCCTCCATTAAACGGTCCTTACCTTACGTTTGTCTCTCCTGGACTTTTATCTGTGTCTCATTACTAATCCAGGCAGGAATCACCAACGGTAGTTTACCCCTTTTTAAATAAAGGGGTTTTTATTTATTTCGACATGGCACAATGTGCTAAAATATCTGAATATGAGCCTTTTGAATACCAGATCAAAATATCTGCAAATCGCGTTTAACCGATCTTTGGACGAAGTCAAAGAAATGGTAACGCTATTGCCGCCCTCGCCAAAAATCATCATCGAAGCGGGAACGCCTTTGATCGTACGCTATGGCAACAAAGCGATCTCCGACCTTAATTACTGGTGGGCTAAAATTATCGGCCGTCCGAGTTATATCGTCGCCGACCTGAAGACCATGGACCGGGGATCGACCGAAGTAAGGAACGCCGCTCTTTCCGGAGCATCGGCGGCCACCTGCCTGGGCTTGGCACCCATTGAAACAATCGATGAATTCATCAAAAACTGCCAAACGCAAAGGATCGACTCGATGATTGATATGATGAACGTCCCCTTCCCCTTCGAAGTATTACAAAAAATAAATAAACAACCCGACATCGTCGTTTTACACCGGGGAGTAGACGAACATTCCTTGAACCGGGAGAAACAAATCCCCCTGGACCAGATCACGCGCATCAAAGGAGCTTACGGAAATGTTTTGATCTCGGTCGCCGGAGGGGAAACAACCCGGGAAGTGGTAAGCGATTTTTTCAACGGCGCCGACATCGCGGTCATCTGGCGTTCATTCTATGAAAGCCCGAAAAACACCGCCGCGCTCGCAAGTGATTTTTTGAAATTGATCAAATAACCGGGAAAGATCCCGGATGATAACGTCGACACCATAATGCTCGAAAAAAGGAAAAAATATTTACAAATCGCGCTTAACGGAACCTTAAGCGACGCACGCCGGATCGTGGCTTCTTTGCCGCCCTCCCAAAATATTTTGATCGAAGCCGGAACCCCTTTATTAAAGGAACAAGGCGCTCAAGCGATCCAGGCGATCCGCAGCCTTGCCCCGGACGCCTATATTGTCGCCGATACGAAATGCGCCGACCTGGCCGATCGCATTGTTGAAATGATCTCGCAAAACCAACCCAAATCCACCTCCCTGGCCGGACCCTTGGCGCAACAAAACTCCTTTTTGGAAATAACGAAAAAGACCGCCGGCCAGATCGAAACAATACAAAAAACCGGACAACCAAACCCCGCCTTTCCGACAACGCTTGGCGGCGCCAATGCCGCCACGGTTTTAGGAGTGGCCCCGGTGGAAACGATCAACTTGTTTATCGAAGAGTGTAAGATTAGACAAATCGATTCAATGGTCGATATGATGAATGTCGGGAATCCGCTGTCGGTTTTGAAAAAATTAAAAACACCGCCCGATGTTGTCATCCTCCACCGCGGCGTAGACGAAACGGAATTTTCGCGTGATAAACTTATCCCCTATTACCAGATCAAACAGATCAAAGGCAATTTTAATGTACTGGTTTCCGTCGCCGGCGGCGACACGATCCGCGATGTCCAAAGCGCTTTTTTCAACGACGCCGACATCGTGGTAGTCTGGAAAAACTTTTATCAGGCGGACCAAGATACCGCCCGGCTCGCCGCGGATTTTTTGAAAGAAGTAAAATAAAAAGGCAAAAAAACGGCAAAAAAAAGGCTATGGATAGCCTTTTTTAAATTTTGCTTTGGGACAAGCATCCCAGACACGCATCCACGTATTTGGGGCTCACAAAAATGAAGCCGATAAAATCATCTTCATCGATGGATCGCACCGCGTAGCCTTCGTGGGGATAAGCCGCCGCGTTCTTGAAGAGACCGTGCAATTCCTGCGCCTGCGAAACCGACAGCGGTACTGCCCAACACTTACCCCGCTCCAAGGAATCGTCGAAAATAAGGGTATTTATAGCCACCTTCACGACAATACTTGTTCTATGATGATCCGCAGGAAAACGTTCGACAAAATCAAAACATTCGTAAGGCGCATCCCTCACCATCTTGCCTTTGAAACCAACAACTTTTCCTTTTTTATCCTCAAGTAAACTAATACTTAGAGGCAGGTTTGTCCTCGTACTATTTTTCGCCATACTTCAACTCACGCTCCTTAAAGTTCTGGCGTAAGACTATAAAGTATCGTCACGAAAGTCAAGACTTTACGGGGTATTTCCCAATAAAGGAAGAAGCCTTTTCTTAAAACAAAAATAGTGATAACTTGATAAAAAGAAAAATACGAGGTGATTATTTGAACCGGGGTTCTTTAAAAGAATTATATGGAACAACACCATTCTGCGTCTGGTTTCTGCTGGCGGGAATACTGCTGTTTTCCGCGGCTTCGGCTTTCTCCTTTTTTGGAGCCTTTCAGATAGAGCGCGGTTTAGTGATCGCGGCTCTTGCTTGCGGAGTACTGGCTTTCAGCGTCTTCTTCTGGCTGGCAAAACCATTATGGAAAAATAGCGCCGACAGAAAAAAATTGACCCTTTTGGAAAAATATAATCTTAAGCGATAATCCTATCGCTTTTTTGTTTCTGCTCTGGAAAAATAACCCGATAAATGATATCTATGCGGTTAAGCACGTTAACAAGGAGGTTTTGAAATTGTTTCGCCCCGGCTACGCGCATATTACCGGAGAGAACACGCCATGTTGGTATGAGATATTATGGATCAATGACCGGTTGCTGTTAAAAATCCGCGAAGAAGTCTTCATTCACTTCCAAGAATTCTTCGTTAGGCAGCCGGAAACTCCGCTTATTATCGATATGCAAGAAAGGTTTAAAAAAGATGGTTATCCGCTGGAAGCAATTTCCATGGATCCAAAAATCAGCTTGGGCTTCGGAAACCAAATCAGGTTTCTTTCCGAAAAAAAAGGTTTTTGGACCTATCTCGTTCCCCTGCCCAAAGCGGATACGGATGCCTTGCAGGTATCGGCAACATTGACGCTGGCGACCAGCCTGCTTAGATCATTCAACATGAAGGCGATGACTGAAAGCGAATCCATTCAACAACTTACTTTTGCGACCAATACCGATATCGGTTTTTACGGCGCGCCGATCGCGGGAGAAATCGGCATTCCTTTAAGAAATTTTTTGGCCCAATTGTACCGCGAAGAAAGAATGGAAGCAAAAGACTTCATTGATCTGGCGATGGTCAGGGCCTGGAAAAAGATGCACGGCAAAGTCAATTTCCACGAGAAAAACAAATTAAGTTTTAAGCTGGAAAAGGGCGGATTCTTCCACCTCGATTGCCCCGGTAACGCCTGCGGCCTGGACCCGTGCGATTATCCGGAGTCATTAGACAAAGGGTATGAATTCTGTCCTCATAACACTGACACTCCGAAACAACAACTAGCTCTGTTGACCGGCCTAGCCGCCATTTGCACTCTGGCCAAAAAAAGCTGATATAGTCCGCGGAAAACATCCGCGGTTTTTTATAATCCGGCAAATATCTTTTTTGGCTTAAGCAATCGACCACCGGACTTGGACCTGAACGTACACCCCCAACCAAAGCTGGGGTTTTTAGAAGAATCAAAAAACCGCCTTTCTGGCGGCTTTTTGTTATGTTCGTAAATAATCTTTTTAAACCGGATTTTCTCCCTTGGTCATGCATTGGTTTTTGGCTGGCAAAAATCCCTGCTTTTGAAAAAGTTCGGCCGCGGACGGTTCCACTTCCACGTTCCACTGAACGTTTGGGTATTTTTTGAAACAGCGGAAAAGCAATTCTTCCGCCACTCCCTGTCCTTGGTAGCGCGGATCAACCGCCAAGCCAAAAATCACGCCGTGGGCATATTTGTCGGTGATCACCCTCACCGCTCCCGCGAGCATATCCTTATCCCAAGCGCTAAAAACGGCGCTGGAATTAAAATACACCTTGGCTAACAATAAACCATGCTTCTTGGGATTTTTGTTTTCCGTAACCCAGCCAACCGCTTTATAAAGAGAGAATAATTTCGCGGCCGGCAAACTCTTTGTGGTTTTATAAATCATAGTTTTAAAACCTATTATTTACCTTCTATGATGACTTTATAGCGCACTTTAACCCTAATGGCCTTTTTTCAATTTAATCTATAGTCTACTTCCCGTTCACCTTCTTTACCAGCTCCTTGAAGCCCTCCAATACCTCCACGGGCAGGGCGAAAATTACGGTCTTGGACGGATCGGGATTGAGTTTTTCGATGGTCTGCAAAGTACGCATCGACAAACCGCCGGGCGTTCCCGCCAAAACGCCGGCCGCTTGGGCCAAACGCTGCGCCGCCTGCGCTTCTCCCTCGGCGCGGATGATCACCGCCCTCCTTTCTCTTTCCGATTCGGCCTGTTTGGCCATCACGCGCTTCATATCGGCCGGAAGCTCGATGTCCTGGATCTTGATATCGGTGACATTAATTCCCCAATTGTCGGTAGCGATATCGACGATCTTTTTTATCTCCTCGGAAATTTTTTCCCGTTCCGACAATAAAGGGTCAAGTTCAATCCCTCCGATCACGTCGCGCAAAGCCGCCTGGGCGTATTGCGAAACCGCCAAGGTGTAGTCCTGGATATTCAAAATCGCCCTCTCGGCCGACTCCACCTGGAAATAAACCACCGCGTTGATACCGACCGGCACATTGTCTTTGGTAATCACCTCCTGTTGGGGAATATCGGTCGTGGTAATGCGAAGGTCAACCTTGATCATTCTCTGGACGCCGATCATAATCCAGGTAAGACCGGGTTGCTTGGTTCCCGAATATTTTCCCAAAGTAAGAACGACGCCGCGCTCATACTGATCGATCACCCGCAAACCAATAATAACGACAATGAACACTTCCAAAATCAACGCAACCAAAACACCGAGCGCGCCAAAACTTAGATAAGCCATTACAAGCGCGAACAAAAAAAACGTGATAAGACTTATTAACCCCGCCAAAGGATTAACTTCCGGTGTTGTATATATTGGCATAATTTTTCGGTCATGCGTTTGGCTTGCCAAACGGATGATTATATTTTTTAGTTATTATTATGAAAACCTTTCTTAGTATTATATCATAGTACCATAAGGAAGCCGCTTTACAGACCATGCCCTCAAAATTATCACAAGAGATCAAAAATATCCCGAAGATCGGACCAGCTTACCAAGCGCGCCTGGAACATTTAGGCATCAAAACCGTTAAGGATTTGCTTTACCATTTTCCTACCCGATACGAGGATTTTTCGACACGGATCAATATCGCCGATCTTAAGGTTGAAGAAACCGCCTGCGTTCAAGGAATCGTTGAAAGTGTGAAAATGGTCCGCGTCTGGAAACGACATCTCACGATCACCGAGATCGTGATCAGCGACGAAACCGGGAAAGTTAAAGCCTTATGGTTCAACCAGCCTTATCTCGCCGGTTCTTTCAAAAAAGGAATGACTGTCTGTCTGGCGGGGAAATTGGTCGAGAGAAAAAGCAGCCGCTATCTTTCGAACCCAATGTACGAAAAAGTAAACGATTCCGCGGATGATGAGATTGATCTCACCCATACGGGCCGCCTGGTACCGATCTATCCGCAAACCGCAGGCTTGTCGAGCCGGTGGCTGCGATACGTGATCAAACCCCTGCTCGCAAACTACACTAACCTGCCCGACCCCCTGCCAAACGCAACCATAACCGCTTATGAATTCATGCCTTGGGGTGAAGCAGTCAAACAAATCCATTTTCCGGAAAGCTTGGACGCGGCGCGCGGCGCACGGAAACGTTTTGCTTTCGAAGAACTGTTTTTCATCCAGTTGTCGGTTTTACGCGAACGCATCAGACTCAACAACGAACGGGCGGACGCGATCGCCATGGATCTACCGCTAATCCAGGATTTTACCAAAAGCCTGCCCTTCCGGCTTACGGAAGCCCAACGCGTTTCATCCTACCGAATATTGAAAGACATGGAAAAAAACCAGCCGATGAACCGCTTGCTCCAAGGAGACGTTGGTTCGGGAAAAACTATAGTCGCCATGATGGCCGCCCTCAATGCCGCGAAAGCGGGATACCAAACCGCCTTTATGGTACCAACCGAGATCCTGGCCACCCAGCATTATGAAACATTCTCAAAAATCCTGAAACCTTTCGGAGTCGAGACCGGAATTCTGTGCGCCAAGCACACCGCGGTTTCTTCATTCGGGCAAGTTTCCAAATCTACGGTTTTGGAACTCGCGAAAAACGGAAAAATCGGAATCCTGATCGGGACCAACGCCCTGATCCAAAAAGGCGTTTCTTTCAAGAAATTGGCTTTTGTGATTCTCGACGAGCAACACCGTTTCGGCGTGGAACAGCGGGCAGCGCTGGCAAAAAACAACCAGACGAAGAAAAAAGAAAAACTCACCCCCCATCTGCTGTCGATGACCGCAACTCCCATTCCAAGAAGCTTGGCTTTGACCATCTATGGCGATCTTGATCTTACGTTGCTCGACGAGATGCCCAAGGGACGGAAAATCGTGGAAACAAAAATAATAAAACCGGACGGCCGAGCCGCCGCTTACGAATTTATCCGGAGTGAAATTAAAAACGGCCGGCAAGCCTTTATGGTTTGCCCGCGCATCGAGGGCGACGAGGAAGAAAAAAGGGATGCCATTTTATTCGACCCTAAAGCCGATTACTCGGGCGCCGAAGCGGTAAAAGCCGTAAAGGAAGAGTACGAAAAACTTTCCAAGGAAGTCTTCCCCGACCTTTGTGTCGGCATGCTTCACGGAAAAATGAAAGCCGGAGAAAAACAAGAGGTTATGGAAAAATTCAAACAAGGAGCCATAGATCTTTTGGTCTCCACTTCCGTTATCGAAGTTGGCATTGATATCCCCAATGCTTCGATTATGGCCATCGAAGGATCCCATAAATTCGGGTTGGCACAGCTCCACCAATTCCGCGGTCGCGTAGGCAGAGGCGAACACCAATCCTATTGCCTGTTGTTTTCCGACTACCCAACCCGCCGCCTTAGCGCCCTGCTCAAATACGATAACGGCTTCGAATTGGCCGAAAAGGATTTGGAGATCCGGGGACCGGGAGAGGTTTTCGGCAGCCAGCAATGGGGTATGCCCGACCTGGTAATGGCTTCGCTCGCCGACGTCTTTCTGGTGGAAAAGTCGCGCAACGCCGCCAAAGGAATTCTTTCCCGCGACCCAACGCTCGAAAACCATCCCCAACTTCTAGAACGAGTAAAGCAGATCAAACAACGAACGCATCTGGAGTAACGATTTTCCAACCAGGATCTTTAGCTCGGCGGTTTTTTAAACCGCCGTTTTGCTTCTTAATTTCATTGACAAATTTATATAAATATGATATAATCTAGTTACAAAAGGTGCCGCGCACCTGGAGGTTTGGGTAATGAAAGTTTACGTTGTGCGGCACGCAATGCCGCATGAAATAAGGTTGGAGCCCGGAGGGCTTAACCCCGGTTTGTGCGACCTAGGCGTTGCGCAAGCAAAAAAACTGGCTCTGGAAGTAAAGCTGCTTGGGTTCAAAAAAGCCTATTGCAGCCCGTCAGCCAGAACGATCGCAACGGCGAAAAACCTCGAAATCGAAATCGTAATTTGCGACGATTTGAATTATGTCCAGCTCAAAGAGGACAGGATTCGGGCTTTTGCCAAGGAGGTTGAGGAAAATCCCGACTACTGGAAGGAATTCTGGACCAGCCGAAATTTCCCGGGACTGGAAACGCCGGAAAAATTTCTCGCAAGGATAAAAAAGTGCCTTAAGGGAAATTATGAGGCAAAAAGAAAAAGTTTTGGTTGTAGCCCACACCGAGGTTATATTGGCAATGTTGGCTATCGCCAAAAAAAAGCCGCTCAAAGATGTGATCGGCGAAAAAGTCGAATACGCAACAATCTATGTATTCGAAATTGAAGAGGGCGCGATCTAGCGTCCTCTTTTTGCTAATATTTTTATAATACCGGTATTACCGTCAACCTCAACCAAATCGCCATCTTTTAAAACCCGGGTCGCTATTTTAACGCTAACGACCCCGGGAATCCCCAGCTCCCGGGAAATGATGGCGGCGTGGGAGTTGATCCCGCCTTCGTCGGCAATGATCGCGGCGGCCTTGCGGCAGGCCATAATGGTTTCGGGACCGGTGGTCCGGGAAACCAGTATCTCCCCTTTTTTCATTTCTTTGATCTTTTTTTTCAAAAGATCCTCCCCTCCCCGGTCAAAAACAACCGGAATAATTTTTACCTCGCCGCGCGCGACGCCGGCACTGGCCGGATCGCCGCGAAGCTCGGCAATGTTTTCCCCGGTTTTAGGCTCGATTTTTTCAATCATTTTTTCCGCCTTCGGGCCGGTATAAAAAATTATTTTCCCGCCGCTTTTTAAACCGATAAAACATTTTGTCCGCTTGTTTACTTCATCCATATCGATATTCTTTCCGTTTAACAACGCAAAAACTTCATCGCAGTCACAAGATCGCGCCTGTTCCAAAGAAAGATAAAACCTGGCGGCTATTTCGCCTAAAATTGCGATCAGGGAACCGTATATTTGATTAAGAACGGAACGGAAAAAAAGTTTTTTTACCCCGGTTTCGCGCGCCGACCAGCAGAGATCAATGATCGCTTTTGGCGCCGCGATCTTTTTTAGCGCCGCTTCTCTGTCCGAAATTATCCGCGCCTCTTTTGAGGAATTCAACATTAAACTGAAAATTTCCGCCGCCACGGTCTTGTCTTTTATTTTTTTAAAAACAAAAGTTCGAATGACCTGGCCGATCATATTGGAGTAGACCTCGTCGGCAAAACCATACATCGTAAAAAAGGGTATCGTCAACAAACGATATTCATTAAGTATCTCTTTGATTTCTTGGTTGTTTTTTTTCTTTAAAACAGCCTTGGAGATTCCGGCGGTCATTTTTAACAATCCGGACGATAATTCATCTCCCTCCGCAAGAATTTTTCTTATTTTTTTAACATTTTTATAAAGGCTTACCCCTTGCCTACCTACTCTCTTTTCGGCGGCACTACGGATATAAACGCTGCCCACACAAACATTGCCGGCTTTCTTCTGGTGGGTAAAAACCAAAAAATCATAATTACTCAACAATATCATTTCATCCATAAGAACAAAAAAATCGGCATCGGGCCAAATTATTTGGTAACGGTTTTTTTGCGGATCTTTCTTCATTATTTCTTCCTCAATTTATCCGTCACCCAAAACCCGAGCGGCTTTTTGATCATCATCCGGGTCTGGGACTCGATGGCCGGAATGGAACCGAAGAATATCAGCGTCACCGGCAACAACACCCATTGCAAAATCATCGACATGCTCCGCCACTGTCCGTATTTGGCGGGCTTGGGCGGCAGAATCAGCCAGCTGATCGCAGCCGAGATGATCATGCCGATCATGGCCATTGTCATAATCTGGGAAGTGATCCGCGGCAAATTATAAGAAATCAGTGTGGAACTGAACTCATCCCCTCCCAAGAGAAGCGGCAACCAACCAAGACAAAAAGTAAGAATGGAGCAAGTAGCCCAGGACCAAAAACCTTCCAGCATCGTAAGGCTGTGGGAAATTTTCTCGCTGGCGCTTATTTTTTTGCTGGCCGGGTTCATCAAAAAATTGAAAAAAACGTATGGCACGTTCTCCACTCCCCAAGACCAGCGCCGTTGCTGTTTGTATTGGTTGATCATGGTTTTCGGCAGCGACGGGGCCATCACCGCGTCCAGCGAAACCGGATAATGAAGAGGAACGACATGGTAAGCGCCTGAATTCTTAAAATAAGCGCGCCAGAATATTCTCGAATCGTCGGAAACGACATTTGACGGATAACCTGTCTCGAGCAATGTCTTAAGCGGCATGGAATGGGAAGAAAAAGTAACCAATTGTTCCGTCCTCTCCTGCTGCATCATTTGCCAAAACGTCGAAGAAGTCGCGATTATCCGGGCAACAACCGACGAATCCCAGATATTGTTGTTATAAACCGGAATGGGCTGGTAGCTTTTTTTTAACGGATCCTCGGTGCTCAAAAAAACCCACGTTAGACGTGAAAAGTAATGCGGGTACGGCTTGGTATCGATATCGAAAATCGAAGCCATGACATTTTCCGCCGGACCTCCGATTTTTGGCAAGACCTCATCCCTGATCTTTGCCAAAGCCCAATTGACGTTAGCTCCTTTCCCAGCCTGCTCCCCGGCTATCCCGCTAGGGTGGATGCTGACGGAAAAATCATAAAAGATCTTCCCGAATTCCTTTTTAAGCTCACCAGCCGCTTTGCGTGTTTTTTCGCCCCCCTTTTCTTCAATGGCCAGCACGATGGTCATTCTTTCTTTAGGATAAAGGACGGTAACCAATGAAGATATCGCGTCCCTCACTACGGCCTTCTCTTCGTTGGCCACCGGCAAAATGACCAAGTGATGGATCTTTCTCCATTCCCGGCTTTTTTCCTTTTTCAAACGCTTTAGCCAGTTAACCGCCGAATTAGCCTTTAATTTCCGGTAACTGGCAATCTGGTGCACGGAAAGATAAAGTACGCGAAAAAGCCAATAAAGATCAAAGGCGATAATGAAAAAAGCCACCCAAAAAGGAACGAGCCAGGAAAAAAGCAAAGCAAAAACCAAAGTAAACCAGGCTAAGGCGCCGGGTAAAATCTCAAAAAACCGGTAGAGGATCTTCTCCCCCATCGTTGAAAGATCGTCCGCTTTCGAAAGATTGGAATAGTCTGTTTTCATACCGCAAGAAGGCTGGCCTGCCAACCCGTAAATATTTAGAATGATTGATCTGCTGCGGTAAGTAAGCCAAAAACGGAAAATTCGCCGCAAAGCCACTACGTGTGGCGCTAACGGGAGTCGAACCCGTATTTTCGCCTTGAAAGGGCAACGTCCTAGCCGTTAGACGATAGCGCCAAAAATGCAAGAACGATTCATATTCTAACAAAAAAACCGGATTTGTCCAGCATCGGTATCGGTGTTCCATTATCGAAGTTCCCGCCTTTGGGAACGTTCCTTTTTGTTTTTCGCCACCGATACAAAAAATTCAAGCTCGGCGACCTCCTTTCGGTCAAGGCAATTCAACCAAAAATCATACGCTCACTTCCGTCTTTTTTGACGCAAGCCTACCAGCCAACATTTTTCCCGTCATTATCGACACCACTCCGAGCGGAATTCCCAAAAGCACATCAACCGCGTAATGCTGGGCCAGATAAACCGTGCCCAAGGCCATCAGTAAAAACCATGGCACGGAGATAAAAAGGGTTTTTCGGTTGTAGACCGCCCAAAAATAAACGATCTGCATACCCCAGTTAACATGGGAACTGGGAAAAGTAGAAATGGGCGGAATCTTTTTTTGGTGTTCCCTCACATCTTCTTCAAAAACCAAAACTGGGCGACCGGGAACGTAGCCGGGAATCGAACGATCGGTCGATAAATAGTAATTATTCGGACTGTTTGCCGGAACAGCCCACCAAAAAACCAATCCCATGCCCATGGTCATAAAAAAAGAAATAACGAAAGCCGGATAGATTTTTTTGTTCGGCGCAAAAAAAATCAGGGTCGCGCCGATCAATAAGCTCAACCCTTGAAAACATATGATTATTAAAGGAGCTAAAAAATCGAACAAAGGCTTCAAAGGATCGGATGCGGTGTGGAGCCAAATAAAAGGATATGCGCCAAAAATATTTTCATCCCAATTGAGAAGCGTCCCGCTTACCAGCCTTCCCTGCACATCGGCCGTGACTCCGCTTAGAGCGATTACCAAGCTGGAAAAACCTAAAAACAAGAAAAAAAACGGCCGTGCCAAACCGAAGGCCTTTTTGGCCAAACTTCTCATGCCAACAGGCTCTCCCCCTTTTTTCACGGCCAGTACGCCAGTAAGCTCCAAAAGTCTTTTAAGATAAAAATAAATGAAATATACCGCCGCAAGGATAACCGCCCCTTGAAAAAAAGAAAAACTCACCGTGAACGCATCCACTTCCAAAAGAAAAAAATCATAAAGTTTAGCCGGAACACGCGAGGAAAAATAAAAGGTTACCAAGGTCGCAAAAGAAAAGAACAACAAAAATTTTTCCTCGGCCTTTAATTTATACCATATTGTTTTAACCGTCATAATCCATCATCACCGCTCCTAAAGCGGTATTTCAAAAAAGTCGGAATAAAATTACAATACAAAGTAAGCCCGCGATTCCGCAGGTATTTCCCGAGGTATGTCATATTTATTATATATTCTGTTCGGTTTTATTCCCAGTATTGCCTGGCTTTTGTTTTATCTGAAAGCCGATGTTCATCCGGAACCAAAAAAAGAAATTCTTGCTGTTTTCCTTTTTGGCGCCCTGGCCACCATACCCGCGATTATCCTCGAGGTGGTTTTAGTCGACCTTTTCAATGAGTTACCGTTATCACCCCTGGCCACCGCGCTCCTGGTCAACGTCATCGGGGTGGCCCTAATCGAAGAACTGGTCAAATACGGGGCAGTGTGGTTAAAAGAACAAGAGCTAAACCAAAACTCCCAGCTTGACGAACCGGTAGATCTGGTAATTTATATGATAGTCTCGGCGCTTGGCTTTGCCGCCATTGAAAATCTTTTATTCCTGTTGCCGATCATCCAAATGAACTTAGCGATAATGACTTCTTTGTTCCGGGCCTTGAGCGCCATTCTTCTGCATACGCTTTGCTCTGGAACGATCGGCTATTATTTGGCTCTTTCCTTTTGCGACCCCAAGCGGAAAAAACGGCTTATTTTTAAAGGGATCCTGATAGCCAGCTCCTTGCACGGATTGTATAATTTATTTATAATTAAAAGCGAATCAAATGTTGCGTACTTATACATACCTCTTCTCATTTTGACTGGATTGGCCGTGTTCTTATACCGGGATTTCAAAAAGCTCAAGAAAATGGGAAGCGTCTGTAAAATTAAGGAAATCCTGGCGTAACGCCGGATCATAAACAAAAATATGTCTTCATTCTTGGAAAAACTCAAAAAAGGCACCAAAACAATCAACAAGATAAAACCCGAAGAAACGGAAAATACCCCAAAAGAGGAGGAAGAAAGTGACACTTTGACGGAAGACGATCGCGAAGAAGAGGAAGAAAGCGACCCGGAAGAAGCCCGGGCAGAAACAGCCTCTAACGAAGATGGGATAGACGAAGAAACGACGGTAAAAGGCCTTGTCAAGCCTAAGAAAACGCTAACTAAAAAAACAAAAACCTTGGAAAAAAAATTGGGAAATTTGGAAATCAAAAGCATTCCCGCCATCGAAGAAAAAACTACCAAGATCAACGAAACCCAAGACAAGGAGTGGCTTGAGACCGAGGGTCAATTAGGGGTAGACATGTATCAAACCGAGAATGAATTGGTGGTTCAATCGGCCATTGCCGGCATTAAGACGGAAGATCTGGATGTTTTGATCGAAGACGATGTTTTGACCATCAAGGGCAAAAGGAATAATCCCTATCGGATCGATTCAGCCGATTATTTCATTCAAGAATGCTATTGGGGAGCCTTCTCAAGAAGGATCATTCTTCCGGTCGAAGTCGATGCTTCAAAAACCGACGCTCAAATGAGAGACGGAGTTTTGACGATCAGAATCCCAAAGCTCCAAAGGGAATCAAAAAAAAGGATTGTCATCAAAGGATAATCTATTAAAACCTTCATCCAAAAAAGCCGCGTGGTAAGCGGTTTTTTTGGTAACAAATCAATCAATGAACAGCACGCGATAAACGGAACTCATTTGTGTCGAGGGGGAGACTTTCCTCCCAAGGCGGATGCGCCTCTGGCGCAGAACTCCCATAGGTTGCCCCACCCCACATTCTGCGGGGCGCGTTTTTGGTCGTGCCACGGGAGAGATTTGAACTCTCACCCCTTGCGAGACAGGATCCTAAATCCTGCGCGTCTGCCAATTCCGCCACCGTGGCTAATTACAAATACCGATTCTACCGTCATTTCCCCCGCTAACAATCACTATCTTACGCCGTCTTATAAATTTTGCCAAGCGTCCCGCTGCCAATATTACCCGCAACTGGAAAATTGTCTGCGTGTCGCTTTCTGCCGACGCAAAGGCCTGACCTTGGAAACATTAACTGCTGTTTTAAGTTGATCATCGCCGCCCTTTTTTTCGTTTCGATGCCAAGCATCAAAAAACCATCTTTTGACAAAAAGATGGTTTTTCTTCGCGATAAATCGTCTTTGATAAAACAACACATTACGCTGCCTTATCCGGTCTTCGACATCAGTCCCTGGACAAGCGACACGATACCTCTGGCCAGAACGGCCACTGCCACGCCTACCATCGCGTACATCACATTCTGCCTCGCCGAATTGACCTTGTCCGGGTCGCCTCCGGCCGTGATGAACAGGAAGCCA
>Ga0114951_10000461_pt1 | contig 56568 bp, 58 predicted proteins | sample AM7aDNAmetaG_FD_88677 | JGI IMG/M metagenome (GOLD analysis project Ga0114951, IMG submission 88677) | Freshwater microbial communities from Finland to study Microbial Dark Matter (Phase II) - AM7a DNA metaG | ecosystem: Environmental > Aquatic > Freshwater > Lake | place: Finland: Lake Alinen...
ACGATTGTGAAACTCAAAAATTGGCTGATGATATTCCTGGTGGTTGGAGCAATGTTTATGGAATGGAAATGTCATCATGCGTAACATATGATTCTAAAACTGATAATTATAATTTCTGGGATCATAATTCTAGAGAAAAACTATGCGCTTACTTGAATGGTAAAAGTGTAGTTTCTTTTAATGGGATGATGTTCGACTCTAGACTTTTACTCGGTAATGATAGAGTTATTGAATTAGATGGAACAACAAAAAATAGTAAATACAGCTGGAAGAATATTGATATTTACGTTGAAGTATTTAGAAGAATATTTCAAATGGATAGAAATAATTATCCAGAAATTCTAAAGAAGATGCAAGCTAAAAAGCATCAAAAAGGAGTTTTTGGATTGAAGGATATTACTGGAGCAACATTGAATCATACTAAATCTGGTGATGGCGCTATGGCCCCGATATTATTTAAAGAAGGAAAATTATCAGAATTGTATGGATACAATTTACAAGATACTGTTATTACGTTAGAATTATTTCGATTTATTTTGAAATACAGGTACTGTGTAACTGGATCATATGATATCGTTCAGTTCAAATGAGAAATTAATTTGATAGGGAACAAATTAAAAATTTTAGGAGGATTATTATGCCTTATACAGTTCGAGGAAAATGTATCTATAAAAAGGATACTGGAAAAAAAGTTGGTTGTACTAAAGGTGATGTAAAGAAGTATTTAGCTGCTTTACACATACATTCTGAGTGTACAACTAAATATGATATTGTTTGTGGGGCGATTGCTCTAAATGAAAGTCACAGTCATATCGAACCGAAATCCCCAGAAGAAATTGCTCGCAGAAAGAGAATGATGCGGCGAATGGCTGCATTGGGAATAGTTACTGGTGCTGGTGTTACTGCGGCAGAATTAATGGCTCATAAAGATTCTAGAGCCGGATTAGTAAAAGCTGCAAAATCAAGTGGTGTAGGAAATAAATTAAAAAAAATTGGAAAACAGATATGGAAACCGATGGCAATTGGTGTCGGTGCTGATTTAGCAATTGAACCAATGAATACCGCAATCGCTCAAAAAATGGAAGATAGATATCAGAAAAGAAAAGAATCTAAAGTATAATTAATGATCTGATTTTGTATATTTGGAATAAATACTAAAGGAGTTTTCTATATGTTATTTGAAACTAATGATACTTTATTGAATCAATTGTGGGTCGAAAAGTTCCGTCCAAGAACTGTTAATGATGTAGTTCTTGGTGAAGATCAGAAGCAATTTATTACTCGTTGCTTAGAAAAAGGAGAAATTCCTCATCTGGCATTCTTTGGTCCACCAGGATCAGGAAAGACTACACTAGCAAGAATTGTTGTTGAAACATTGATTAAGAATGATATGGATTGTTTGATGATGAATGGATCTGATAGTACTGGTGTTGAGAATATGAGAACAACAGTTCAAGGATTCTTAAAGTCACCCCCATATCAGAGTAAACTAAAGATTGTTTATATTGATGAATTTGATTATACAACTCAAAATGCACAAGCAGTACTAAGAAATATGATGGAAGCTTATGCAGATAATGGTCGGTTTATTGTAACCGGAAATTATCTGAGTAAAGTGATGGATCCATTAATTTCTCGTTTTACTGTTTATGAAATGAAGACTCTATCTAAAGAATTTGTAATGGATTATGCAGTTAAAATTTTAAAAGCTGAGGGTATTGATTACGATATTAACTCAGTTGAATTGATTGTTCAAAATTTTATTCCTGATGTTCGAAAAGTAGTGAATACTCTTCAAAAGAGTGTTGATGGAAAGAAATTGAAGAAAGTTGATGTTGCGTCAATTACTAGTAATGAAAAGAAGATCTGTGGTTTAGTTATTCAAATCTGTGATGATATCTCCACACCCAAGAAAGAAGCAACATTAAATCAAAATGTACCTCAAATTCTTGAGTTGATTTCTAAAGAGGGTGAACCTGATTATAGACAGATTTATCAAACGTTATTCTTTCATCCTACACTCCCAGCATGGGCAAAGATTAAAGTAAATCAGTATCAGAATAATCATAGTTCATGTGCTGTACCATCCGCACACTTTATGGCTTTGATTTATGATATTGTACAAGCTGGAATGACTTTCTTTAGTATGTTTAAGAAAGCAAATTAATAGGTTATTCAATGAACTTAGAAAACCTAAAAGAAATTCTTATCCAATCTAAAGTTCTTGTAAAAGACAAACCCAAAAATTTTCAGTGTAGTTGTTGCTATTGCGGTGATCACAAAGATCCTAAAAAAAGAGGTCATCTATACGTTTCGAAAAATGAGAAAATTCCAGTGTGTCATTGCTGGTATTGTGGTCACTCTGTTCCAATTAGTAAACTTATAAGTGATTTAACCGGTGATAAAACTAAGTATCAGACAGTAATTACGGATGAAGAATTACAACAAAATCAAAAATCTCAAAAGAAAATTTCATCGAAAAAGAGATTTGAAGAATATAAATTACCTCGATTAGATATTGAATCTTTTAAAAATAAACATCTCTATATGAGAAAAAGAACGAATAATTTGACAGATGGTCAAAATGTTCCTGGATTGATTTTTAATTTTCTTGAGTTCTTTCAATTGAATAGATTAGATGTTGTGGGAGAGAAAAATATTATAACGAATCAAGAAGCTGATATGCTTCAGAAGAATTTCGTTGGGTTTTTATCAGAACACAACACAACACTATATTGTAGAAATTGTGATGAGACATCTAATTTTAAATTCAAAAAGGTTGTTTTACAAAATGAAACTTTTGGACTTTTAGATTATTGGTCGATAAAAGTAGATGATCCAAATAGAAATTTAGTTGTATTATCTGAAGGAAATTTCAATGTTTTGGGCGAATATTTTACAGATACTCTTAAACTAAAAGATAAGGCCAGAGTATTCGCTAGTGGTAATACTTATTCGTATGGATCATTATTAAAGTCTGTTTGTTTTGACCATAATATTTTCAAAGTATCTGTTGTGATTTTGGGTGATAACGATAAATTTAAAAAAGACTATCGTTATTTCTTAAAAGAGAATGATCATGTAATTAAAGATTGTAAAATATATATCAATAAACATGGGAAGGATTTTGGAACATTTCCGATTTATCCTGTTCAAATTTTATAAATAGATTGAGATTAATATTAGTGGAATAAAATAAAATTTAATCGTTTATTTTACAAGGATTTATTTTATGGCTATTTCACAACCCAAAGCAATTTCTCGTTTGTATAATGAGGTTGTTACGAATGGCCAAATTGTTCCTGAGAATGAAAAAATTGAAACTATTACTGCATTGTGTGAAAAGAAGGGTCAATTTATTTTTCATGTTGATTCCTTTTGGAGTTTTGTTAAATCTGAGTTTGATAGTAAAAAATGTATTCGAATGATTTTTGCATTAAAGGAAAATGTTGGCGGAAAAGTTCATAATATTGATAGACTTGTTGAGTTAATTAAGAATGTTGAGAAAACACTTATTTTCATAGACAAGATTCATATTGTGAAAAAGGGAGATTTTATATATCTCGATGTTATCAAATTTACCAAAGACTAAATGATTCATTGATGAAGAAAGGTTACAAGACATGAGTGAAAATACTTATCAGATCAATATTTCAAGAGACGACTTTTCTAAACTTCTTAACCTGTTAAAGATTTTTGAAAATTCGTGTACCGACTGTGATATTCAAAATGGAACATTTCGGTGTCGGACAAATGATCGCCAAGCTATTATTCAAATGGATTTGAATTCTATTTTACAGACGAATAATCTATCTTTTAGTTTAATTAAGAACAAGGTTGCACTTTTAAAAACATTCGAATTGGATGATAATATTCAAGTCGAAGATAAGACAGTATCAATTGAATCTAATGAAAGTAATTATGAAGTATTTGATCCTTTCTCTCGAATGATTTTCCGCAAACCCATTCAGCGATATATTGATAATCAGTTTATTCCTGATGAAAATTTCACTCAAATGATTCGCCTTTCTGAAGATAATTTGATCTTCTCGTATATGGTTAATAACTATATGAAGAAGAGAATTTCAAATATCGCATTGGGTTTTCAGACGGATGTAATTATTTGCCAGATGACTTCTGTTGATGACCAGCCATCTGCATCATTGTTGGTATCTACTACTAATCATGAAGATTCTTCTAATGTAGCAAAAGGCATTACGATGAATCGTGATGTTGGTAATAGACAGTTTAAGATGCTCGCATTGCCATTTGTACTTGATATGGCATCTGATCTTAAATTGAATTGTTATCATGTTGCTCAAGATGTTGCTCTGTGTAAGTTTGATCAATCATTCTATGGAGTACCGATCACAATTTATACTCAAGTTAAAGTTACAAATATCTAATTATGAATAAGTTGTGTTCATGCGGGTGTGGTAAAGAAGTGATTAATGAAAAGAATAGATATCTGCATGGACACAACGTTAAAACTTTAGAAAGTAAAGAAAAAAGAGAACATACTTGTTTTAAAAAATACGGTTATAAAAGTTCAAATCAATCTACTGAGATTAAAGAAAAAAAGAAACAAACATGTTTAAAAAATTATGGGGTTGAACACCCAAGTCAATCTAAAGAAGTTTTAAAAAAACAAAAACAAACATGTTTAAAAAATTATGGTACAGAATGGCCAATGGGATCAAAAGAGGTTAAGGAAAAATCAAAACAATCATGTTTAGAAAATTATGGTGTTGATAATTATTCTAAAACATTTGAGTTTAGACAATTCGCAAGAGAACAAATGATTAGTTATATTGAATCTGGTTTAAAAGATGGACAGGTTTTTTCTCCGACAAAGGGCAGAAATGAAAAAAATTTTATATCAGAACTTCAAAAATACACAAAATACCATATTAATAATGATTCAAGAATTATTGGATATTTTCCAGATGGATATATTGCTGAATTAAATTTAGTTATTGAACTAGATGAACCATGGCATGAACGACCATGTTTTAAAAATCATGATCAGCAAAAAGATAAAGATTACCGCAGATTAAATCTTAAAATCTTTAGAGTATCAGAAAAAGAGTGGGAAGAGAATCAAAGCAATATTATAGATCAGTTTAAAATTTTAGTAAAGGAACAATCAAATGAATAATGATACTTGGAACTGTGATGCTGGTAATTATGTTGTAGCTGGAAGTGATTGTTTTGTTTCTCTTCTGGGTAGTTTTATAGATAAATATAACAAAGGTGCCTACTTTGATGATGCTAAAATTAACAATTTTTTACATCATAATATAGATAGATATCTGTATAGTTTTGGCACAGGTTTATCTTATAAAACAAAGAAAATGTCGTCAAAACATGTTCAGAAAATTGTTAATGTAATTGATAAAATTATTAGTCGTCCTTTGATGAACGATACTAAATTGTATATCGATAGTGGAGGATTCCAGGTCGCTATGGGTGCTGTCGAACCTAAAGATATGCCATCATTCATTGAAAAGTATCATAATTTTCTTCGAGAGAATCATCAAAAGTTTAGTTACGCATTTAGTTTAGATTTGCCGCCGGGACCATCAAGTTCTGTGTTTGAATCCTATAGTCAGATTGAAAATCTAAATAGATTATCTTATCAGGCATCTGCCTCCCTGCCGCAAGAAGTTAAAGATAAGATGATTTATATTCATCATTTTAGAACACCATCATTGTATGATTCATGGAGTAAATTCTTGTGGGAAGAGCATCTTGCAGATGGTTTTAAGAATTTTGCAACTGGTGGTCTTGTTGCAAACATGTCAACTGATCTGACAATCCCAGTAATTATTTACTCAATTCCACTATCAGAAATTCTAAAATATGCCATATCAAAAAATATGACCAGTTTTAATTTCCATGTTCTTGGCGGAGCTAATTATATTGATGTATTTTATCATAAACTATTTTCATATCATATTCAGAAGGTTCATGGTATTAAAGTCAATATTACTTATGATTCGAGCGCTATTTTTAAAGCACTTGCAATTGGCAGATTTGTTCCTGTATTTAAGGATGATGGAAATCTAACCAAGATGGATATCAGAAGTAATGGTTTGCATCTTCGATTTGAAAATATGATGACTCGAGAAGATAAAGTATATCAATTACTTAATGATATTGCAACTCATTATAATTTCAAAACATTAACCCCACAAGCAGATCCTATTTATGATAACAATACATTCTCTAGAAGTATTCATATGTATTTAATCTTGTATATGCTTCGGTCATATCGTCATCTAGAATCAATGTGTGAAAAATTTGTAGAAGAGATTTATCCTCTCTATGAACAAAATAAACAAGAAGAGTTCGATGAGAAATGTTATGAATTAGCGAAGAAATTTAACCAAGGAAAGAATACTAGAAAGCAAAAAGCAAAAATTGCTAGTATTGCTAAATCTCTAGAAGTTTTAACAAAGATGGATAGAGATTATAATAGACATTTAATTCATAAATTTATGTCAAACGATGATATTTCTGGGATGAGTGAGAATTCGGTAATTAAATTTTAAGGAGTAATTCAAATGAACATTAAGCAATTAGACTGGAATCAGTATCATTCTTATATTGATAAATTAGCGGATAAGATTAATACTGTTCAAAAAACCAACAAGTATAAATATATTGTTGGTATGGATCCAGATGATATGATTGTTGCTGTTCATTTGAGTCATCGTTTAAATGTACCCATCATTACTGATATTAATATTCTTTCATTGTTAGTTGGATTCACAGACTCAAACCAATCGGTTTTAGTTGTATCTAATGTTGTTGCAACTGGAAATTCTTTTAAAGAAATTGAAGAAGAAACAAAATCTACATTTGCTACTGCATCTATTTTTGTAGATAAAGGATCTAAATTTATGCCTACGTTTCATGTTGAAATACCAGAAGATAGAGTGTATTTTCCATGGCAGCAATGCGGGATTCAGGCATAATATAAGGAGTGATCAATGTTGTTAACCGAGCAATTTATTAATCTATGCTGTGCTGTTCTTTTGGATAATAATCCAAAATTTACAGATACTGTAATTCGAGATATTAGTTTTATTCTGGATTCATATAATGAAGAAGATACAGCAATACAATTTCGGTCTAAGTTTGAACTGTGTAAAATTTCTGCAAAATATCGAGTTGAAAAAAAGACCCCAGAATATATTATTGATACAATACTGAGCGGTGGTCATTTTGTTGATTTAGAATCTTATATCAAGACAATTGAAAAACGAAAGATTGATGATACCAAGATTTCTGTTGTGATAGAACAGATTTCTGAGAAAAAGCAATCATCTTTTTTATCACAAGATCTTCCAGTACTAGAAGAATTTTCAAAGAAACTAAAGACAAACTCATTTACCACATCTAAAGAAGCTATTAGTACTTGGTCGGGTTTAATTTCTAAATTTCATACTCGGGTTCTTGAACAGAAAAGAAAAGAAGCTAGAGCAGCAATTAAAGAATTAGATTTATCAGATGATAATTATGATGATGTAATCAACCAAATTGCGATTAGTTACTCTGGTAAGAATTCTATTAGTACTGGTTATGCCGAACTAGATAAATATATGAATGGTGGTTTTGAACCTACTCGACTGTATATTTATGGTGGAACCAGTGGTGATGGTAAATCTGTTCTGTTAGTAAATTTCTTAAAAAATGCAGTAGAATCAACAAAAAATAAAAGAGAAGACGGTAAGTTAAATATTTATACTTACTACACTCTTGAAAATTTAGTCGACGAATCTTTGGTTCGATTGTATTGTAATTTAACGAATGATAAAATTACTGACTTAATTGAACAGTTTGATGAAAAGAAAAAACTTATAGCAAAAACATTAAAAGAATGGCAAATGGATCATCATAGTAAAATTGTGATGGCATATTTTCCACCAACATTAACGTCAGTAAGTGATTTAGTTTCTTATGGTGAAATTGTAAAACAAAGAGCAGGTAATACCGGAGAACTAGCGGGAACATTCGTAGATTATCTTGATCTATTAAAATCTGGTCAGACCTTTGATTTGCACCGATTAGAATTAGGTCAAGTAACTATCGATATGAAAGTTGCTGCTGTAATGCAAGGTATTCCTTGGGTATCAGTTACTCAATTAAATCGTGGCGCTTATGATGAAAAAGAAGAAGTAACATTAGCGAATATGGGTGAGTCAATCAAGAAGGTTGAACATTCAGATCATGTGGCTATCATTAAAAATAAAGTAGAAGAAAAAGATGAAAGAGATATTAGAACTTCTTCTGAATTTGGACAATTTAAAATTACTATTGGTAAAAATAGAAGTGGGCCAAAGAATGTTCATGTACTTCTAAAATCATGCTTCTCGAAATTCAAAATCTTTGATAGTAACGCTATTGACCATGCAGTACCTTTTGTGACAGCTAAAGAAAATCAATTACCGAATAGTTTTTTCTAAACGATCTACATTTAATAATGAATAAATTATAGGTTTTTAAACTAAAAGGTAGGCTGTTACAGATAACATAATGGAGAAAATATAATGAAGAAGAAATACTCAGAGATTCTAAAAGAGAGTTTAATCAGTTTTGATGGAATGGCGAAAACCTCGCATACCGTCAATGATATTCTAAACTATAAAGGTAATGGAATGCTTCCTACTCATAAGAAAGCAAATAATGTTGTATCTGTACTAGAAAGAATGTATCATCAGGAAGATGGTGATCTACCAGTAATGAAGGAAGGCGAAGAGACTAGAGTTGCTCAGGGTATGGGTCCTGAAACCAAGATTCATAACGATGTCAAGAAAACCGACGTTGGAACCGTAGCAACGCAAGCAACTGGTGTTGCTCATGTAAGTCCTCAGAAAAAAGATGAACTGAAGAAGACTATTTCTGATACTAAAACTGATGATAAAACTCTTGCAACAGAATCTTCTGAAGATGGTAGCGATGATGAACTATCTAGAGATCCAGATGAATGCACAGAATGCGTAGAAGAAAATGCTATTTTTGAAGATGGTGACGCAGATGGTGCAGCTGAAATTGAACATGAGGCTGCTGAAGGTGATCATGATCCTGAAGCAGTTGGCGAAGATCCTAGAGATGGAAGAGCAATGAAGATCGGTGATGGCGGTACATCTCTTTCTAATGATGAAACTATCGGTGACGACGAAATCGATGGTATGGAAGAAGAATCAGAGGGTCTTCCTGAAGAGAATAGAATGTCAAAAACTGCAAATATAAACGAAGAATATGAAGATGCAGAAGAACCAGGTGAAGAAGCACCTGAAACAGAGGAACCCGGAACAGAAGAAACAGATGATGAAGAAATGTCTAAAGTTCCCGGCGAAGATGATGAAACTGAAGAAGAAACTGGCGATGAAAAATTAGAAGAGGAAATGAACGAAGAAGAGATGCAGGAAGAAACAGACGAAACCGGTGGTGATGAAGAAGTTGAAGATGGTATGGATGAACTTCCTGAAGATGAAGAGCACGGAACGGAAATGCCTGAAGGTGAAGAACATGGTACGGAAATGCCTGAAGGTGAAGAACCATCGGAAGAACTAGATGAGGGTGAAGCTCAGGGTATTGTTGGACAAAATTCGGAAGATGAAATGTCTCATATTCATGAAGAAGAAATGACTGAAGAAGCAGAAGAAAATCCTGATCATGAAGTTCCTCCTCATGATGAAGAAGAGGAAACTCCTGAAGAAGAAGCAGAAGAAACACCAGAAACTCAACATGCTGAAGAAGAAGCTGGAACTGAACCCGAATCTCATCTTCTTGATGTCGATAAGAAAGCGAAAGTTAAAGAATCAATTATCTCTAGAGAAAATACAGAAGAGACAATCGTAGAAAGATTGATTAGAGAAATGAATCTAAATGCTGATACTAGTTCAGAATTAGATGAGATTGAAATTGAAGAATCTTTTGAAGATTAATCTTCTTTTAGATTAGTAACTTCAAGGGAATGGTAGTTTCTTGATTGAAACTGCCATTCCCTTATTTTTTTTCAAATGGAACATAATATGTTGGTTATCTATTAAAATAATGGCGATTTAATATTTTTAAGTACATTTAAAACTTCAACTCTACAAAGAAATCAGTAAGTCCAGGAGATCATATGTCAATTAGAAAAATTATTATTTATCAGAGATATGCAACTAAACCTGTAATTTTAACAGATGCTTCTGATACACCAGAAAAAATTAAAGATCAAATTTTACAGATTATGTCATCAGATAAAATTTCTGTTCTTGAAACACAAAATGATATTTTAGTAATTAGACCATCAGAAGTTCAATCTATTCTGATAACTAATACAAACCCAGAGAGTATGCAAAACGATCCAATTCTTGATGGACCCGATTCATCAAGATCAGTAAAGGGATTTACTCCAAACTCCAAACCTTATCTAAACAAATTATCCATGGAGAAGAAATAATGTGGTATTTGTTATATGAGATACTTTTTATAATTTCTTTGTTTACTATTCTATCAACTGTGGTACGGCAAGTTCAGCGTTACCAATTTATGAACAAATATAAAATAATCTTATCACTTTTGGATCATTTCTTAAAGACATCATATCAAGTTATTTATAACGATCAAATTATTGCATATACTTCACAGGGTTTAACAAATATTCAAAAAGATCAATTAGAAACAATTGAACGAAATTTCATTAAATTATCATTAGAAGTAATGGGAACTGAAAATGAAGAATTGTTTATTAAATTCTATAGTAGTCGTAATGTTTTGATCAAAAACATTATTTTTTATTTTAGACAACGGTTAGAACAGGATGAGATTTCAAAGGTCCTAAGAACGAAAATGACAAACCATGAATGATTTATTTAATTCCATAAAGACTTCAATTCTCGGTACAAAAACATCCGAGATCGATAAAGAAATTGATGGATCATTTAGGTCCATTGAAAAATTTAGTTTATCTTCTGATAGAAATAAATACTTAGAAACTATTAAAAATTTAATTTCTAAAGTCGGTGATTCTTCTCCTGAAAATGTTCTGAAGGGTTTGCAAACTGGCGCAGCACAAATTCAATCCTTTGATCAGGGCGGAAGAATTTCTAGATATGGTGAATATGAAGCGATAGTCAAGAAAATATCTTATTGTCAACGAGCATTAGAATGTTTAGTTGATCATATTATTTCACCCGATGATATTACCAAAACAAGTTTGCAATATGTTGCCGATATTGAAGATGAAAATACAAGTATTAAAACAACAATAGCAAGATGTAAGAAAATAGAAAAGAAACTAAATTTAGAAAATAAGATCAAAAATATCATTAAAACTACATTAAAACGAGGTGATAATTTTATTGAGATTGTTGCATCTCCAAAAGGTGAAAATGCTCTTACTATTCTTCATGAAGGAAAAGAACTTTTATTGAATAATAATGCACCTATGGATCTTGGTCCTGCTATTTCCTATGATTATAATATGACAGTGATGAAAGAAGGAAAAGAAGAAACTGAAATAAGAAAACATAAAATTCAAATAGAAGCTTCTTATTTCAGTGGGGTATTGAGTGGCGTTACTCCTTATTTTGCAGGCGCAAATATTTCGGGCGGAAGAGCAGTTACATCTAAAGATTATACTAATCCAAATATTAGTAAAGATGAACATGCTGTCGGTGATAGTAAACCAAAATTCGATTCTGAATTTTCTGATCCGGAGAAAGATCCAGAACCAGATACTGCTGATAAAGATAAACATAAACTACGTGATCTATTTATCGCTATTCATGATGGAAGATATATTATTAGACTTGAAACTCAAAGATTTAAAACTTGTTTGGGATATCTTGTTTTTCCAAAAATAGATCCAAGAACAATGGCCAGTACATCATCAATGATGAACTCAGCTTCAAATACGGTTGATGGTTTATGTGCAAGTATCGTTACTCAAATTCATACTCAGTTAAAAAATCCAAACGATACTATCTTAATTTCAGATGATATGAAACAAACCATTATCAATTATCTTAATTCAATAAAAAATAATGATGATTTAAAAATAAGATATGTTGCTCCAGAATTGATGGTTCATTTTAGAATTAATACTGAAACGAATGATCCGTATGGAGAATCTATCTTTGAATGTGTTAACTTTGATTGTCGGTTATTAATCGCTCTTAAAACAGCAACAACGATTAAAAGATTATCTTATGCTACTGATAAGAGAGTAATTTCCGTTGAAACTGGTCTTCCTAGAGATGCTAAAAATATTATTGAATCTATTAAAGAAGGTCTGAGTAAGAAAAAAGTATCAGTAGATAGTATGGGCAGTATCAATACTATCCCATCTCAGATTCCTACATTTGAAACAATATACGTTCCTATGAGAGATGGTAAGAAGTTTGTAGAGTTTGATAAAATGGAGTGGGGTATGAACCCACAAGATGATATTGAACCACTCAAATTTATGAGAGACAATATTGTCGCAAATCTTGGAGTTCCTGCTCCTTATCTTGGTCTAGAAGAAAATACATCTAATAGATCGTTACTAACTGCTGAAAATATTAATTTTACAAGAACAATTATTTCATACCAAAAAGAACTATCAATTCCTCTAAAAGAATTATTTGAAAAAGTATATAGATTGATATTCCAAGATTGGGAAACATTAGATCGAGTTCAAATTACATTCCAAGAACCAAGAATTAGTCCCTATGAACACCAAATGGAATATGTTGAACAAATTCAGAGATTGATAGAAGCACTTAAAGCATTGGGTGTTCCTGTTGAGTATATGAAAAAGAAATACTTGCCACATCTTGATTGGGATGAAATTGAAAAATTTGCTGCTATGGAAAAGATTAAGAAAGAAATAGGCGAATTACCTCCGGATAATGGTGGTATGGGTGGTGTTCTTGGTGGCGTAGGTGGAGGATTTTAAATGAATACTTTTAAATTAATTAGTGAGATTTTAGTAAGAGAAGCAGAAGGAACCGAAGCAGCGGATATTAAAAATAATCCAAAGCTAGTAGCTATTAAAAAGAAAGCTGAAATAATCAGAACCAAAGCTGAGCTTTTACGAGCACAAAATCAACAACAAACTGCACAATTGGATAATGCTAAGATAAAACAAAAAGAAGCAGAACATAAAGAAAAAGTTAAAACTATCAATATAAAAAAACCAGCTGATGTTAATCTAGCATCAGGAAATCCAATAAACGAACCAAAACAAGAACCAGTCCAGTCTTCACCATCTGTTCAACAAGAACCATTACAACCCCCACAACCGCAACAAGAACCAGTTCAAGCTCAACCAGAACAGGAATCACTTGATGAGGATGTATTAGAACCATCTGACACAGCAAATACCGTAAATGAAGATGAAGAGAATGATAAAGAATTATCTAAAGTTCCTGGTGAAGATGAAGAACAACAAGATAACACTAATCAAGAAGAACCCGAACAGAAAGAAGATGAAGAAGCTGTCGCTGAAGTTGCCGGTGAAAAACCACAATCAAAAGAAGAAGCTGAGATTGCTAGATTACAAGCACAAACAAGAGAAATTCAATCAAGAATAGGCGAATATAAAACTGCTGGTGGTGCAGGTGATCCCAATGCCCAAATAGATCCAGCTACAGGTCAACCAATAGATCCTAATGTACAGTCTCAAGTAGATCCAGCTACAGGTCAACCAATAGATCCTAATGCACAAATAGATCCTATGACAGGTCAACCAATAGCTCCACCGCAGCCACCAGATCCACTAAAAGGATTTGGTGATACCACTGATCCGCAAGCATCACAGATGGCAATGATGGGTGGGATGCCCGGTTCTATAGATCCGATGACTGGTCAACCAATAGATCAAGGACCATCGAAAACTGCAACTGCTGTTGGTAGATTATATATCCTCAAAAAGATATATTACAAACTAGCTTTATTGGATAAAATTTTAACTAATTCTCCAGATACAGAACTTCAAGAAGTTGCTAGAATAACATCTGAAGCTTTCAGTATCTACAGAACAATTATTCAAAATTTAAAGACATATAAAGATCAAATTGATGAAGTCATTGTTGATTATTATATGCTGGTAAAAGATATTGCTGCTCATGTTGAAAAACATTTTATAATGAAAGCAACATAAGATTATCTTAAGAACCAGAACAAAATAAAAAGATAGTAATTTAAGGATTAATAATATGAGCATTCAACAGCAACCAAAAGAGAAAGCTTTTTCCAATGTATTAGTTGAGTCTGCTGTTTTTGCTGCTCCTGGAAAAGTTAAAAGATATACAGATGGTAAAGTTATTTTTGAAGCTTATTTACAGGAAGCAGATATCAAGAATCAAAATAAGAGAGTTTATCCCAAAAAAGTTCTTGATGAAGCAATGAATAAGATTCAAGCTAAGATTGATAAACGTGGTTTTGTTGGTGAACTAGATCATCCTATTACTGATGATCAAGTAAGACAAACAACAGTAATGTATAAAGAAGTTTCTCATATCATTCGTGAGTGGGGTTGGGATGGACCTTTCATTCGCGGTGTTATCGAAACTACTCCATATTCTGATAATGGAAAAACTCTATCTGGATTAATTATGGATAGAGTTCCAGTTGGATTTTCTCTTCGTGGTTTGGCTGATGTTGAAGACAGACAGACATTTCAAGAAGTCTTAGCTCCCCTAATGGTAATCACATATGATAGTGTATCTGAACCCAGTCATAATACAGCAACAATTCAAGAGATTCGTAACGAACACGTTGTTCATATTATCAAGGAATCAAAACAACTAATTTGTTGTAGTAACGGAAAATGTTACCTTCCTAACTACTTTGATGAATTAGTTGAGCGAAGAATAATTAATTTAGTTAATAGATATAAATCAGTATAAATTGTTCGTTTGTAGGAGTTAAAGATACCAAATGACTAATAGTGCCAGAAATCTAACTAATATAGAACAAATTAAAAATAATACAAATATTTCGAATGATATTTGTAAAAAGTTCAAAATTTTTCTTGAAAAAGATAATTTTGAAATCGTCAAATCTAAATCACAAAAACTATTGGAATCAAGATCAATTGAAGCAACTCAAAAACTTGAAAAGCTAAACGATTTAAAATTGAGATCAGAGAAAGCAATTTCTCGTTTGGATGAGACGTTAAAAAACAAAACAATCGAAAACAAAAAATTGAAAGATTCTTTAATGCTTCGTTTGAATCAGGGGGTGAAGAAGTGAAAATCACCCAAACCAATATCCTAGATTCGAATATGATTGATAACAATCAAGCATCAAAGATTCTTTTGTTTGATAATTTGCTTGAGCATGTTGCTCCACTGTTTTATGAAGATTTAAGAAAAAAACATGGACAATTCTCAAACAACGTGACTGAGATCAAAAAGTTGAGAAAAGTAATTTCTGAAAATCGCAATCGGTTTCTTAAACTGAAAAATGATATTGCAGTCGAATCTTTAAAGAATAAGATACTGCAAGATATTCAAAAATTGATTAGTACTTCAATATCTGAAAAAGTAAAATTGATTGTAACAGAGATTATTTCAACTTTAGATAGACAGTCGATAGTTGAAATGGAGAAGAGGTTTGCTCTTCTTCAGAGAATAACCACGGTTAAGAAAAATAAAGGATTAGTAAAGTCATGAAGAAACTTCTAAAAGAGGCTTATAGTTTTACAAAAAAGAGCACGGGTATTGATCCCTCAAAACCCGGAGCAATCAGAGAAATTCTGGTTAACGACGAGCATTTTGATACATACATCAAGTCACTGTCAGAAGGTATTAAGAATTCTGATGACGTGACATCATTCAAGCTTCTGGCCGAGAATACTCGTCGTTGCTTGCTTGAGAATTCAATGTATCAGCTGAATCCTTACGAAACACTTGCTCTCCCACTCCTACGCGTGTTCTTCCCCAAGACCATTGCTAAGGAATTGGTAACAGTGATTCCTATGGATAAGCCAGAAATCGTTCGTGGTTTCGTTCGTGCCATGTTCAAGAGATTTGGTGATTCGAAGACCTACCAGGCTCCTTCAAACACTGATATCTCCCGTGGCCCAGACATCACAGTTCCTTTGACATCAATGGTAGCTGTTGGTCAAACCAACATTCTTGCCCTTGCTGGATTGAACTCTGATATTGCTCACATTGAAAAGGATTTCACAATTACTGGCGTGACATTCAATTTTGGAACAGAAACCGTAGCAGTATCAATTACTCCTACTGTTGATGGTGATATTTCTGCAACAATCTCAAATGCCGCAGGTAACATTACTGATACACTAACTGGTAACATCAATCTTCTGACTGGTGTTCTCAATGTATCAACAGTACTTGGTAAAACAGCTGGTATTTCAAAGATTGCATTTACATCAACTGTTTCTCTTGAAGAGAATACCATTAACCCCCGCGTTACATTTAATATTGACAAGCTACGCTTGGTTGCTCGTGATCGTCAGATCAGCACCGAGTGGACAATCCAGATGGAGCAGGACATCAAGGCCCTCTTCAATGTGGATGTTCAAGCTGAGTTGGTTTCTGTAATCGGTCAGCAAATTGTGTTAGATCTCGATCGTGAGATCGTGAACAGCCTCATTTATGCTTGCGAAAGACTAAATGGCGCCAGTCACAATTTGACATTCGATAAGAACCCAGCTTCTTATAGTCCTAATTATACATGGGGTCCTAAACAGTGGCTTGAGAACGTCCTTCCTGTTCTGAATACTCTGTCAGCCTCAATCTACACTGATACCAATATTGCTGCTGGTAATACACTAGCTTGTAATCCCTTGGATGCAGCTGTGTTTGAGTCACTGCAGGAATTCCGTTACACAGGTAAGAGTGACGAAGATGGCACAATGGGCTATGAGTCAGCAACTGTAGCAAATGGGAAGTGGAAAGTATTGGTATCGTCAGTAGTTCCTCAGGGTAAGACACTCTGTCTTTATAAGCCTGTAGAGGAAATGAAAGCGGTATACATTTTCGCCCCTTATGTACCTGCCGTACTGACTCCATATCCTCTAGGAAACATTCCTAGCTTAACCGTGCTGAGCCGTTATGGTACTCAGCTGGTTCGTCCTCAGGGCATCTCGGTTCTGAATATCATTCAATCTGTATAATTAGAATTCGCATAGGTTCAACCCCAAATGATTGGGCGTTAGAACAGTTTCGGTTTCCCCTCTAGAATATGAATTCTAGAGGGGAAATTCCCTCTCGATTTATTTGATCATAAGAAATTTATAATTTCCACAATCATAAATCCAACAATATCCCATATTTTTTATATTATCTTGATCATTTAATTGATCATTATAACCATCTATTTTCATCAGTATTGATTTTCTAAATACAAATCTATGAATTCTTTTCAACATATTCAATTTATTCATATACCAATGATTAGGTCTAACGACAGAATCAAGATCAAATCCTAATTTATAATATACTCCACCATTACTCCAGCGTCTATCTGCATATGAAAATATTTCTTTCCATAGATAATTTTTCTTAAAATATGATAATAGTTTAGATGCTGCGCCAGGAATATTATAAAAACACAAATTAGAAAATCTAGATAATTCATAACATTCATCTTTTTGAATATGTCCCTTAGCTATACTTCCTTTTGAAAAAGTCATTACAGATACTAGTTTTTCTTCATAAAATAAACCAAGATTAATACATGATACATCATTACCTTGAATGTGATTTTCTATTAGAAATTTTTTCTTAATTGAAAAATCTATAACTTTTACTACACATTTTCTAGCATATATTTTTTTCAAATTTGGTAAATGTAATAGATTAGAAATTCTAGAAAGAACAATATTCTTTTTTAATATCCATTCATCTTCAAAAATATGTATAAGTTTAATTCCTTGTTTTTCACAAAGTTCTGTTTTCATTAAATGATAATCATCATTCAATTGATTTTCATTACAATGCCAATATAGTCCATCAAATTCTATAGCTATATTTAAATTAGGAAAATAAAAATCAACTTCTAACATTCTACCACTAATAGGATTTTTTATAATACTTTGTCTTTTAAGAAAAGCAATATTGTATTGCAAAAGATATGATTCTAATTCACTTTCATAACTAGAATTTGAATATGGATTACATCTTCTACACGACCACCATGATTGAATATCATTCCAGCATTTTTCATATTCTGTATTACATATGTTACATTTATATTTTAATTGTGTTTTTTCATTCTGATAAACTTCTTGTAAATCACTTATTATAGATAAATTAGATGATTCAAAATATTTTAAAATTTTTGTAATCATATTATCTTTATAACGAATAGCCATATTATCTTTTGCTTCTTGACTCTGAGCGTAATTAAAAACTCCATATTTATCAAATGTAGAATTTTTAATTGTTTCTTTAACTTTTTCTGATTGTGTAATCCAATTTACACCATAACGTTCTTGAAATGTTTTTCTTATTTTTAAAACGTTTTCAGGAATGTGCATTGGATTAGTTATTTCTTTTCCATATTTTTCCATAAAACTTCGAGCGATACAAGTGTAACCATTAGAATCTTTTTCTTTTAAAGCATTAGAAATTTTAATAGATGTTTCTTCTTGTTTATTTTTTCTTAATTCTGAGCCAGATTGTATGATTATTTGTTGTCTTGTTTTTCCATCTATAATTTCTTCTTTCCATTTTTTATTTCTTTTTATACACCCAGCTCTTTGATTTTCTTTATAATTTATATTGATATACTTTGATCTACATGTTTTATTACCACATGTTATACTATATCCACTTTTAAATCCAATAAATTTTTTTGGATTTCCGCACATCGAACATATTTTAGATACATCTGGATCGATATATTTGATATAATACTCTTCAAGATCAATTTTATGAATCTTAGATAGATGTATTTGTAAACGACCAATCTCAAAATCTTTGTTACATATCATACATTGCATGTTCATATCCTACTCTCCTATTATAATATGTTCTTTCTAAAATAAAAATCTTCTCACATATTAATATATGAGTATCGAAAGTTATCCCATGTTTCCTACTATCATCCCCACCCTTTTATAGAACAAAATAAAAAGATTTGATTTTTTAAAATGGGAGTACCTACATGAGCCAATCAGATGATATCGCCACCCAGATAAAAGCATTATATGTGAGTGAAGCACTAACAATTCCAGTAACAGTTCCTAGTACTATTGGTGCACCCAATGCCAACTGGGATAGTACAGATACGGCAGGTACAGGATTTAAATTTGGTGTTGGATATTTTGTTCAAGATAATTCAACAGGAATTTTATATAGATGTTCTGATGCCACACCTGGTGCTGCAGTATGGACAATAATTGTTCAAACAAATATGTAATTTTAATTATCATTACAGTGAAGGAAATAATATGAATAAGTTATCAACAATCGTTCTTAGTATTCTAATACCTATTTTTCTTTTTGGAGCAACTAACGTAACTCCAAAAGTTGAATACACTAAAGGATTCATTGAAAATATTAGAAGTAATGATACTCTAGTTAATGGTAGTGGACAACCATATAGTTCTGGTGGAGCTGCTTCTTGGGGTGCTATTAGTGGAACCTTGAGTAGTCAAACAGATCTAAATACTCAACTAACTAATAGATATACAATATCACAATTAGCATCTACTAATTTAGGATCTGAAGGTACTGGTTTAATTGGTGCGCAAGGCGGATACACTCTGAAAAAATTTTTTCAGGATACACAAGTAAGAGGACTCTCTAGAGATTATCCTGTTTTTACTTATTCTCAATCTCCAGCAAGTAATTTGGTAGTTAGCTGGACCGATGGTGATATATATGATCCTACTCGTGGTTATTATCATTTAATACCAGGTACAAATACATTAGTGAATAATGCTCTTAATATTGCATACTTTGATATTAATAATCCTAATGTGATTCAGTGGACTTCAGGAACTAGACCAGAAACACTAACAAGTGTTGTTATCGATAGTTTTACCGCAATTGCTGGAATGATAATACAAGCAAATCCAGAAGGATCTGCTGGTGATAATGTTCTTGAAACAGAAGATGCTTCGTTTAATATGTTTCCATCGATAATATCTATTGGGTGTGGTGTATTCGCAGGCGGAACAGGCTTAACAAATATTCAAGCTAATAGTGGTGTTGAATTCTATGAACAAAGTACAAAAATTATACATCCCGCTTTTAATTTATCTAATCCGGGATCTTTATTATATGTATATAGTCACCAAGGTGGAGTTACAAACTGGACATTTTTTACAACTAATAAATTCCCAGTTGGATTGTGGGATAATGGAAGTAATATTGTTTCTATGACGGCCACTAACTGGTATAGAGGTGTATATCTAAATCCTCCATCAAGCAATCAACTATATTATATTTTACCACAGGTTTCATATACAGATTCTGTAACTGCTACTGCTTCTGGTGATCCATCTTTACCTCCTGGTATGTCAACATATATCCCACTTGTTACTGCTTATATTTATCAAGGAAGTGATACTACTGTAAGAACTGCTTCAAATTATTGGTTAGATAGAAGAATGAATCCTAATAATTTAAGACCCAACTCTACTGTAATTTCTGGTGGTAGTACTCCAACACCATCATTAAATCAAGTATTAATTGTTGGTAATGGAACAGGTGGTATTCTTCCTAATGGGATGGGATTCCCAACTACTTCAGATCAAGCTGCTAGTAAAGGATATGTTGATAGTTCAGTAAACAATATTAACTCTGGTAGAGCATACGTAGATCCTAAAGGTGATGATGTTACAGCTGTATTGAATAATTCTATTTTACCATATCAGCATATTCAATCTGCTATAAACGCAATTGTTCTTGCTGGGGTTGCTACTTCTACTAGTAGATATGCGGTTACTGTAAGCCCGGGAATATATAATGAAAATTTAATAATGAAAAATTTTATTTCTGTTCGTGGTACTGCTGTAGAAGAAACTATTCTTAATGGTTTTATAACTTATCCACCAGCATATAATGATATTGTAATGACTGAAATTGGACAGGTGACAGTTATGTCATCAAATAGTCCAACGGTATTCTTTGATGGTGGAACAGATCAAGCTACGATGGCTCTTCGTAGTTGTATTTTGGTTCCACAGTACTATTCTAATTATACTAATCATTATATGAGTGTAGTAACAGTAAACCGCGGTATTGTAAATCTATTTCCTGGGGTATCATATGAATTTATAAATAATGGAACAACCAACTTAAATAGCTATGAAACAGTTATTGAACATACTGATGATCCAAGTAATATCGGATTGAGTACTCTTACAGCTAATGGTATTTCTGGATTTTTTATAACAGTTAATCCTAATGATGAAATATCAGAATTGTTAACTCATGATAATTCAGATTCACAATGTATTAATACTATTCAAGCAAGTACATTCAATATTTATTTGAATTCACCATCCGTAACATATAGTAACAATATTAAGTTGGTATCACAAGTTAGAGCTATCGGTAGATGTTTATTAATGGGTGATCTTACTCGTCTGTGGATGAATACAACCAACGGAAATAATATTTTTATGGGATATGCAGATCACGGTACCGGTGATAACGTTTCAATTATTAGAAATAATCATCTTCGTATTTCTGGTGGATCAACTTCCAATATTTGGTACGGTGCTGCGGTTACAACAAATGATAGTCTTCGTATTATTGATTCTGAAATAATTCAAGCAAACGCATTTGATTATTACCCACAACGATATACGGCAGCTGGAAGTGATGGTCATTACTATATTAACACAACACATCAAAACGGAGATCAATTATTCGGTAGTGCGGTTGATATGAGTACTGTAAATAGCGTTAATATTCCTATATTGCCTACTGTCGGGCATGTAAAATTGTATTGTTATAATTATGCTGGACTTGAATCTTTTTATTTTATTGATTCATCTGGTAATATTACTAGAGTAGGAAGAGATTCTAATTTTAATGCAATGAATTCTGAATCAACCACGCTTCGGGTAGGCGAATGTGTATGGATTACAAATGGTTTATCATATGGACAAACACCAATAATAGCTAGATGTGATGCTGCAAATATTAATACACTTCCATGCGATGGAGTAGTAATACAAGTTGGTGGAATTACGAATAATGGGATTGGTAGAATAATGTCTATCGGAAGAAATGAATCATTCTTCGACACTTCAATGTTTAATTCGGGTGATAGATTGTATGTTCCGGTACTTCAGAATGGAAGTAGTATGGTAACCAACGTTGCTCCTTCAGGAACTAATTTTGTTGAACAAGTTGGAAAAGTTCATTTATCTTCAACTAATGGACACCTATCAGTTCATGTATTTCATCAAGATTCATTGGGTGGACAAGTTCCATCTTATTATGTTTCAGTATCTCAATTAAATTCTACTAATAATTTAAATATCACTTTTACTACCAACTTAGTATCTATAACAAGTAATTCATTACAAGCAAGTATCAATATAGCAATGACTAATTATATTGGCGCATTAAATTCATATAGTAATGCATTGAATACCGCCATGACTAGTACTGTTGTTAATGCAACTAATGCTTTATGGATAGCAGTAACAAATCTAAATGCAGCAAATATTGCAATCAATAATGTAGTATTGGATGTAACACGAGGCAATACAAATCTCTATATCTTAGTTACTAACGCACAGACAACTGCAAATATTGCTTTAACAAATTATCTAGCTACATTAAATTCTTATAGTAATGCATTGAATAATCAGATTATTAATTCAACTAATGCTTTATGGATAGCAGTAACAAATCTTAATGCCGCTAATATTACAATTAATAATCTAGTACTTGATTCTACTAGAGGAAACAGTAATCTATATACTCTTGTAAATATTGCTAATACTAATTATCAAGGTCCATTAACTTCTGTCGCAAACGCAGGAACGAATTACGCCAATAGTATTGCAGTGTCAGCTACAAATTACACTGGAAGTATTTCTAATAATCTATATACTGCAATGACAAATCTTGTAACCGGAACTTCTAATTCATTACAATCTGGAATTAATATCGCAATGACAAATTATGTTGCTTCTGATAATATTTCAAGAACTAATTATCAAGGTCCATTAACTTCTGCTTCATCTGCTAGTACTAACTACGCCAATAGTATTGCAGTGTCAGCTACAAATTACACTGGAAGTATTTCTAATAATCTATATATTACTATGACTAATAATGATACTTCTATTCTTTCGATAGCTAATAGTGCAACAAACTGGATTTCTTCTAATAGTAACAAGGTTAATGCAGCGATTACCAATAATCAAACCGGAGTAACTATTAATGGAGTAACATTAGTGCCACCAATTAGATTCAAAGCTAATATTGGCAATGCTAATATTTCATTATCATCTTCGGGAAATCCATCATTACTTAATATGACTAATACAGTTCTTGCATCAACTGGCGGATCTATATATAGTAATACTGTGGCTCAATGGTGGCCTAAAGCTACTAATGGTATTGTTACACTGAGAGGTGGATTTAGCTGTACTGTTGCCAGCAATATTAGAATTAATTTAGATATTCATAAAAATGGTTCATTGCTTACGACTGTTATAGATCATGATTTTAGTACTGGTGCAGGAAATCAAAATGATACATATACTTGGGGATATGTTGATACTACAACTCCAACAACTAACGATTATTATGAATTATTCTATACTGTTGGTAATACTAGAACAACAGTTGGAGCAGGAACAAATAACTGGTGGTATGGATCGGTGGAACAATAATGGATATGATATCTATGTACTCTAAAGTTTATGCAATTATATGCAGTGTTCGAGATCGTCTAAGATTTATCTTAAAACACTGTTATATGTGTCAATCTGTAAAAATGCAAGTTGAAGAATCTGAAAAAGAAATGACACAAGCTTTAGATATTTTAGATGGTAAAGAGATCATTAAAGAAGAGAAAAAAGATCATAGTATTATATAAGGCACCTTCTTTTCTGGCAATTAAATTTTAGATTTGTTGTCAGAAAAGAAGGGTTGTTATCGAATAATTATTATTTTTAGAACTGAAATTATATATTTAGAACAATCTTAAAAGGAATTTATGATCAAGGAAATTTGTGTAATCGGACATCCATCTTTTTGTGGTGGTGCAGATACTGAACTTTTAGACCAAATGAAATGTTGGACTAAGATGGGAATCAAAATCTATGTTCTTCATACTGGTCCACTAACCCCATATCTAAATAAACTGAATATGGAAAAAGAATTAGGTTGTAAATATCTTTCACCGAGACAATGGAATCAAGCAGCAGGATTTCATTGTATATCTTTTTGTAATGGAGAATTTCTAAGTAATCTTGTTCATATCAAACGTTATGCAAAGTCTACTACATTTATTAATTGTATGACCTGGAATTTTCAAAAAGAGATTGAGTGTCAAAGTAAAGGATTGATTGATTTTCATTTATATCAGACACAACATGCATTCGATAAAATTTCTACTAAGTTATCTCATCTTGGAACTTATCGTCCATTATTTTTTAAACCTTATTTTGATCAAACAAGATTTCCATTTTATAAAAATAGACCAAATGATAAGTTTAGATTTGGAAGAATTTCTCGATGTGATATGACTAAATATCATAGTGATCAGATAGAGATATATGACAAAATTGAATCTCCTGTTCAAAAATCTGGTGTAGTTCTTGGTTGGGATAATAGAATCAAAGATAGATTTAGAATTCCAAATCAAGATATCACTAATAAAAATTCATCTATCTATTACAAAGACTATATACAATTACTAAAAGAAGGTGGAGTAACTCAACAAGAATTTTATCAATTTTGTGATGTGATGATTATGAGTTCAGATACATTTGAAAATTTACCCAGGGTTGGATTTGAATGCATTTCATCTGGCACAACATTAGTTGTAAATAATAGGGGCGGTTGGCAATTAGAAGTAATAGATGGAAAGACTGGATTTTTATGTAATAATACACAGGAGTTTATTGATCGTTCTTCTCTATTAGCAAGAGATCAAAATCTAAAAGAAGAATTGAAATTTGCTGCAAAAAATAAATTGGATACCGAGTGGGGACTTGAAGAGTCTATTATAAGTTGGGAAAAAGTATTTAATGAATGGGAAAAAATTTAATGAAATTGTGCGAATGTGGTTGTGGTAAAGAAGTTATTAATGAAAAGAATAAATTTATTCATGGACATCATTTTAAAGGAAAAAAACATTTAAGCGAATCAAAAGAAAAAATGTCTAATTTACATAAATCAATAAAAGTTCAAAATCAAATAAAACAAACATGTTTAAAAAATTTGGGTGTTGAAAACCCAAGTCAATCAAAGAAAATACAAGAAAAGAAAATACAAACATGTTTTAGAAAGTATGGTTATAAAAGTTCAAATCAATCAGATGAAATTAAACAAAGACAAAGACAAACATGTTTTAAAAATCATAATGTTATATATCCAATACAATCAAAAGAAATTCAAATAAAAATTAAACAAACCAATATTAAAAAATATGGATTCGAATATCCAATACAATCAAAAGAAATTCAAGAAAAATATAAACAATCAAACATTGAAAAATATGGATTCGAATATCCAATACAATCAAAAGAAATTCAAGAAAAATACAAACAAACATGCTTAGAACATTTTGGAGTTGATAATTTTTCAAAAACACCACAAGGAAGACAATATTCTAGAATTAATTCAATCAGAATGCGAGATAATCAATTAGCTAATGGTGAACCGGTCATACCATTTATTGGTGATCAAGAACGGCCATTCCTAAATGAATTACAAAAATTTACAGAATATGATATCATCCGCAATGATAGTTCATTTAGATATATTGTTGGTAGATACCCAGATGGTCATATCCCAGAACTAAAGCTTTTTATCCAATTTGATGAACGTCATCATTTTGAAGATGAAGAAATGACTGTCTATAAAGAAGATGATATACTATGTACAAAAGATTTAGAATCTATTCCTGATTATAGAGTTTTTCGTGTATCTGAAAAACAATGGAAAGAAAATCGAGATCAAGTAATAGAACAGTTTAAAATATATCTTAAATGATATTTATTTTTTAGGTGTATTACTTAATTCAAATGATATTAAAGATGCTGTCCTGCAAAGATCAAAATGCAAACTCTTAATTTTTTCAATATTCGAATCTGACCAACAAAAATCTAAACATAAGATTCCAACTTTATTATAATCAGAATCTAAAATTGCTGCTCTTAAAGCATATTTTACATCGCCCGCAGTAAATGATCCTTTTGCAAATCCTGTTGGTAATTTTTCAATATCATGGAAAAACACACCACCAATACATGTATTATTAATACATGATGGACAATCTGATTTTGTTAATTTAGTAATTCCTTGAAATATTGTGTTGTCGTCATCCCAATATGGATAGAGTACGTCTGATAATGCAGATGATAAAATATTCTGCAGTTCTCCAATTCTTGATCTAACTTGATTAATACTTTCATGCGTAATACTTATTTTCCACATTTGGTTTTTTGTTGTGAATATTGAACCATTATGAAATTGCAGAATATATGCTCTATCACAATTTGCACGAATTCTTAATTCAGCTAAAATATCTTGTATTCTTGCTGCTTGATAAATTGAATCACTGCTCATTCCTTGATGCTTATATATTTTTACTTTGAATATATACTCAACGATAGCAACGAATGACGTTGAAATATATTCTCGTATAAAGAATAGTAGAACTGCAACTATTCCACTTGCAATTAGTAGATAGAAATCAGATATAAAATCTTCAACTGCTTTAAGATTGGCCATAAGTTACAAACTCCCAGTGCGAAATAATTTTTATTTTGTTCAAATATCTAGGGAAGTAATTCAACAGTTTCATTTTTTTGATATTAGAACAAAATATAAATTTTAATTTCTATTGTTTGTTTAAAGGAATTGTTTTATAACATGAATGATAAAAAATACAAGATTAAACTTCTTTTCGACATACCTGGATGGGCGTACTATTGGCAGTGTGTCGCGATGAAAAAATATGCACCAAAAGATTTTGATGTGACTATTGCATGTGAATATAATGATATTCGAGAAAAGAACTACGATTTGATTCTTCAATGCGCATTCAGTTATGCTGGTCAATTAAAGAAATGTTTACTTGCAGCTAAACAAAAAACATTAGTAGTATCGACATATTCAGTAGGCTGGGGATATGCAAATACTTGGATGGATGGGTGTATTAGAGATTCTGATTGGGTTATTGTGAACAATTTTGATATGTGGGAAAAGTATGGAAAACACCCAAAGACAATTACAATTTCTAATGGTGTTGATCTAGATGTATTTAATATTAGAAATCCAATTGAAACAAGAAAATCTAGAGTATTATGGATTGGATCAATTGGTCATAGAAAAGTTAAGAATTATGAATCAATCCTTCTTCCATTAACTAAACAATGTCAATCTGAAAAAATTGCAACTGATTTTAAATTGGTTGATTCATATGGAAAGAACAGAATGAATCAAGATCAGATGTGTTCTTGGTATAATTCTGGAAGTATTTATGTTTGTGCAAGTAGTTCAGAAGGAACACCAAATCCCGCATTAGAAGCTGCTGCTTGTGGATGTACTGTGGTATCTTCTCGAGTTGGTAATATGCCTGAAATAATTGTAAATGGTAAGAATGGTTATCTGTGTGATACAACTATTGATTCGTTAATGCAAGGAATCAGATCAGCGGCATCAAAGAATAAAGAACTAAGTATTAACATGCAAGATTCGATTAAAACATGGGGATGGAAAGAAAGAAGTGATCAGTATTTTGATTTCTTTAGAAAGGTAATAGATGAAAACAGAGATTGAATGTTTAATTTGTTTTAAATCATTTTTATCTTTAAAATGTTTATCTGCTCATCTTTATAGAATGCATAATGGAAAAAAAGAATATTATGATAAATATCTAAAAAAAGAAAATGAGGGAATGTGTCTAACATGTTCAAAACAAACTAATTTTTTATCATTAATTTCAGGATATCAAAAATATTGTAATACTATATGCGCAAACAACCATCCAGATAAAATAAAAAATATACAAAATACAAATATAAAAAACCACGGAGTTATAAGTACAAATCAATGTCCACAAATAAAAGAAAAGAAACGACAAACAAGTTTAAAACATTATGGGTTAGAAAATCCAAATCAATCTTTACAAATAAAAGAAAAGAAAAGACAAACAAATTTAAAACGTAGGGGTGTAGAAATTTCATTTCAATCAGAAGATGTTAAAGAAAAATCTAAACAAACATGTAAAAAAAATTATGGTGTTGATAATTATTCTAAAACATTCGAATTTAGAAAATTTGCAAGAGAACAAATGATTTCTTTTGTTGAATCTGGATTAAAAAACGGACAAACTTTTTCACCAACAAAAGGCCAAAATGAGAAACCGTTTATTTCAGATCTTCAGAAATATACAAATTATTTTATAGATAACGATGCCAAAATAATTGGTTACTTCCCTGATGGTTATATTAAAGAACTATATTTAATAATTGAATTTGATGAACCATGGCATAATAGAACATGTTATAAAAAACGAGATATTCAAAAAGATGAAGATTATCAAAAAATTGGATTAAGAATATTTCGAGTTTCTGAAAAACAATGGAAAGAAAATAAAGAACAAGTAATAGAACAATTTATTCAAATACTAAATATTCTTCAGGAAAGTTATAAATGAAAACAATTAATCCATTTAACAAGTATTGTCTTAGATTACCTAGAACTGTACCCCATAACCCTAATTCTTTTCATACTGTACAAAAACTAAAGTACATGGGTAAAAAAACACATCTGAAAATCAAATCAGTATATGATATCAAACTAATCTATGATTCTCCGGGATGGGCATATTATTGGCAGTGTATGATAATGAAAAAATATGCACCACCAGATATGAATATCAGATGTGAAATAAATACTACTAATAGTAATTTTTTAAAAACTTCTAATTGTGATTTAGTTTTACAAATGTGTCACGGTGATGCAGGAAATACAAAAAATCATATTAATTCATCATCGGGACATACTATCTTAGTAACAATATATTCTCTTGGTTGGAACTACAATAATCAGTTATTAATAGATTGTATTGGGCCTTCTGATTTTGTTGTTTGTAATAATATAGAAATGTGGCAAAAATATGGAAAACACCCAAAAACATGTTCTATATCAAATGGAGTTGATCTAAATACTTATTATGTTACCGACCCAATAAAAGAAAGAAAACACAAAGTTCTCTGGATTGGTTCTATAATTCATCGATCAGTTAAAAATTATGATTCTATTATTGTACCATTAAGCGAAATGCTCAAGAAAGAAAACATCCCCTATGATCTTAGACTCGTTGATTCTATGGGGTCAAATAGAATGAATCAAGATCAAATGAAAGAATGGTATAATACAGGCACAATATATGTTGTACCCAGTTCATGTGAAGGAACCCCATGTCCATTACTTGAGTCTTCTGCTTGTGGTTGCATTCCTGTATCTACCAGAGTTGGAAATGCACCAGAACTAATAACTCATGGAGTTAACGGATACTTGTGTGATACTAATGCTGAATCTTTATTTCAAGGAATTAAAGATGCTATTCGAAATCAAACTGTATCAGAAAATATGCAACATACTATTAAATTGTGGGATTGGAAAGAAAGAAGCGAACAATATTTTGATTTATTTAGAAAACTAATCAAGGAGCGAGCAAGATGATCAATATCAAGTTAGATTTATCTAGAGAAGACTGGATGATAGATACTATCGATGCTTATTCTAGACCAGATATACAGAAAGCATTATTAGAATATGATATTAATTTATCACCAGATTTAATCAAATATGATTATTTAATGTGTATGACAACCAAAGAATTTCTTAATAAAGAACTTCATGATAAAGTTTTTTTCATTCATCAAGATGATGCATCAGTTCCTGATCAGATGGATCCATTATTGAATCCTCTAGTTTTGGGGTGGTTTAAATTTTCTGCACCAAAAAATAAAGAACTTGCTCTTGGACCATATTTCAACCAATATCATCATCAATTTCTTAGTTACTATAATGAAAATCCGAATTCTGAGCGTAGACCATTTATAGCAAAACCAGAATTCTTTAATAATAAGAACGTACTAAATAAGATAGTCGATGGATTGAGTTGGTTACATTTCAGAAGAATTGATACTACTTTTAAACGTTATTCAGATCAAGAATTACAAAATAGAAATCGAGATGTAGATGCTTGTTTTTGTGGATGGATGGAATATGGTTATCCTGCTATATCTCATCATAGAGAATTGTGCGTTAAAACATTAGAAAGTATTATAAATAGAAATATTTTTGCTAAACGAGGAAGAGTTCTTAACGTCGGCGGCCCCTATGAAGAAATGATGCTTCGTAGCAAATCATGCATCTCCCCATGGGGGTACGGGGAGTCATGTCACAGAGACTTTGAAGCAATGATTCATGGTGCAATAATAATCAAACCAGATATTGATTATGTTGCTGCTTATCCTGATATTTTTAGAAGTGATTTATCATATATTAAATGCCAGCGTGATTTTTCTGATCTTGCTGATCGAATAGATTATGTTCGGGGTAATCCCATTAAGATGAAACAAATGAGACAAGATGCTCATTGGTTAGTTACTGAAGCTAGAAAATCAAGTAATATTGCAAAACATCTAGCAGATAAGTTTAGATATTTGATAAGTCAATTTGATAAATAATAAGAAAGAAAAGTATAAATGAAAACAGATCTAACAATTTTTTTAACATTGTGGAATAGATGTCCTGAAAGACTTGATTATTTAAAAAAAACAGTGGACTCATTTCAAAAAAATATTAACATATCAAAGTATAGTATTAAATGGGTAGCTGCTATTGAACCAAAAGATCATCTATTAAAAATAGAAACAGAAAATTACTGCAAAGATAATAATATAGAGTTTTATTATAAACCGGGAAATCCAAATTTAGGTTCTAACTTAAATTTTGGATTGGGTAAATGTGATTCAGATTTCATCTTCTATCTACAAGATGACTGGATATTAACAAGACAGATAAATTTAGATGAGGATATTGATTGTCTAAAAAATCATTGTGATATTTATGTTCTTAGATATTATTTTGTACATGTAAGACCATTTAATGAGTATATCAATAAAGAATTAAAGATTAAATTACTAGATCCAGAAAGTGGTTTTTATTACTATGGAGATAATCCACATTTGAAAAAAGCAGAATATCATAAATTAACTGGACCATATTACGATAAAGGAAATTGCGCAGAATGTGAAAATAATATGGCTGATCGAGCAGCAAGATTATCCGATAAATATAAAATTAGCGTAAAAGAAGATAATAATTATTTTCAACATATAGGTACAAAAAGCAGTATGTTTGAGAAACAATAAGGATAAAAGATTTAACATGGTATAGATCTTAAAAATGGATCGGTTAGTTTTTCCCAACGCTTCATCCGAATAAATTAAAATGATTTTTTAGTGCGTGCTTATTTCAATTTAAAAGGAATTTACTATGCCTAGTAGAAGAATCTCAGCAAATCTAAACTTAGCACCAGTACAAGAAATAGCGGTTAATCCCTATTCTTCTTTTAACAGTGATAATGTTAATATGCTCACTCGTATTGTTACTGGTGGAAAGAATAAAGATTTTGTTGTTGCTGGTCTTGATGTAACCGGTGTTAATACAATTAGTGAAACACTCGGAGCCAATATCCTTACAGAACATTTCACATCTGGTATTACCGGTTGGACTGGTTCAAATGTTGTATGGACTTCATCTGGTATAGTTACAGCATCTATTCCATCACCACTTGTTTCTATTAATGCAACTCTTACATATAATACTCTTATAAATTCTTCTTATATTGGTCAGTATATTAAAGTACAATTTACAACAACAAATGTTCCAAAAAATTTATTTGTTACAGTAGGAAATGAAACTAAGAGTTATGACCATCCAGCAGCAGGCAGTTATACTTGTTATCTCCAATTATCAAATAATGGTCCTTCGCCTTTAAGTTTGATATTTACTTTTCAATTAGATAGTTTAGATATATATTCTAATGCAACTGTACAATTAAACATTGTTACAGTTGATCCAGTTATTAATTTGGGTATAGATATTAATCCTATCACGTTACCAACAGTATCTACTCCGGATCTTTACGCAGGAACGAATCTTGATTCTACAAACATCCCGTTGAATATGTTGCACCCACATTATATCGCACATGTGACGCCCGGTGTTTGTATTAAAGATGAAACTACTCTTAGTTTTACCGGTACCAATCCTACAGTACCAATATTAACTTTAGATTATTCAAATGCTAATAATTGGATTGGTGGAATTCCTTTTGGCGTATCTGATTTTTATTCTCCTACAGCAACATACTATTCTGTAGATGGTGGATCTCCAATATCAACAACTTTTGATGGTTCTGGTAATGTGGTAATACCACCACCCGGTTTACAAGATGATGGTAGTACTCCACACGTTGTTAAGATTGTTGGTAATACTGTCGGTCCTGATAGTGCTTTTGTCAAGTGGGCATATCTTGTTGTGTATTATTCTTACTTCAAAAATCCAATTCCCAATAACGCATATATTGGATTAGCTACTGAAGCAGAAATTTCAGATGCTAGATATGGTGAAGATTATCTTATTTTAGCTAAGCTTCGTTTTGTAGATGCTGTGACAGTAGACGCGATCATTTATTATCCCGATAGAAAAGATTTAGCATTTAATGATGCTACGAGAATAACATACAACAATATTACCCAGTTAAAATATTGGGATAATAAACCTCTTAATGTATCGCAGGCACTGGATGAATTAGCATATAAACTTTCTAATGTGGGTGGTGGTGGTGGTAGTGCAGGTGGTGGAACAGGCGAATTTAATATTAGATGGGGTAAGAATATAACGGTTTTAGTATATCCTGATACAGATCCAGCACATGGCTGGGATTTGTCAAATACAGGAACTAACGCCCCATTTGTTACACCATCAACGTTTAGTGCAAATGAGTGGTCAGCTGCATATACTGCAAATGCATCAATATGGAAATGGTGTACTATATCATGGGCAACTGATCATTGGGTTGCTACTACCGGTGCATCAAGTCCACCAGGAACTGATTTAAATCTAGCGATTGCTGCATGGGATAGTTTAAAAGCATATGTTGTATTTCGTAATAATGATTCTGTTGGTCATCCTCTAGAATTCAGAATTGTTAATCCTACTAATCCACCAGGTGATAATTATGTTAGAGGACCATTAACATCTGAAACTTTAGAAACTTCTAGTCAATTATTTTTAACAGCAGATGGGAGCTGGAAACCATTTCCTGCAGCTTCTGATCATAGTACTATGATACTTCAAGATTATACTGCATTTAAAACTTGGGTTACAACACAATTGGTTTCGCCTGATGATTATGGTAGAATGATATTTATTACATATGATAATACTTGGTGGAGAGCTCCAATATTAGGCGAAGCAACTCTAAGTAATACTTGGGGTGGTTCTGCAACTATTAATAATGTTCCATCAATATTTAAACCAATCAATCATGAGTTTGAAGTTAATTGGGGTTCAACATGGCCATCACCAACAGCACCAGTATCTTGGATATGGTCTTCAATATTATGGAATACGTCAACTCTTAAATGGTCTGCTACTCCTGTCGGTGGAAACCCATATCAATCTAAAGCTGCAGCTTCAGCTGCATTTCCACAATATGCATACGTAGTATATAATGTACATGATCCACTATCATGTAAAATTATCAACCCATATAATCCAATGGGTAATGGTTTAGTTAGAGGACCAACAGTAACCGAAGTTCAAGAATCTTCAACTACACTATACTTAGCTGCAGACGGAACTTGGAAATCAGTAGCAACACAAGATGCTGCAGCTAATGGTGATTTTTATAAAGATAATCTTAATGGTAGTACTAGTTCAAATATCGTATTGACTCCAGTAAATAATACTTTTGGATTAAATAATGTTCCTACTTCATTTATAGATGGTATGGCAATGAGATTTATAGCATCTATGTCAAATACTGTCATATATGATCATTTTATTGTTTCATCTGTATCGGGTATTGGTTATAATGGACCAACAGCAGATTTAATATTTGAAGAACAATCAAATACAGCATATAACTCAACAGATACTATTTGGACAGTAACATCTGCAAATTCAGGACCTAATACTATATGGACAATGGTTGATATCAATGCTACTAATACTTATCATTTTACACTTACTATTAGTGGAAACAACCAACCAATTCCTTCAACAGCTGTTTTTATTGCTTCCTCTGGTGGTATCGGTACATTCACACTCATTCCATCTAATATTGCTGTTGGAATAACAACTGTCGATGTATGGAATCCAACAACATCACTTTTATTAGGAGCTAAGACTTTAGTTAAAAATGGAGTCGGCGCAAACAGTACTCCAGTAACAGCAAATGATATTCAAGCTGGTCAGATTTATGAGTTAACATATAGTGCAGATAAAAATGAAATAGCTATTGCTCAGGGATTATTAAAGTCTACAGGTATTAATGTTTTATATGCAGATTTTGATAATAATAGTGGTGTACTTGATTTAAGTAATTACAATCTAAATCCTGCAGATCAATCTGTATTTCAAGTAATACCCAATCAGCAAATACCCAGTTTATCTGAGAACCATGTAAATGTAAGTTCATCGATGTTGACTACCCCTATAGCTCCATCAGATCCAGTAGGTATAAGTAATCCTGCCCAATTATTTCAGGGTAATGGCGCCGGCGTTACTATGTGGCGTCAATACAAGATGAATGATAATACTGCAACTATTAGTATAGTAAATAATGGTGATACTCGGGTTGGTAGTGGATCTTATATAAATTCCAATGGTGTTTCTATTAGAAATGCTAGTGTTATGCAAACAAAGAGTACTGGATATGAACCAAACTATGCTCTTAAATTTAATGATACCGGATACCATTATATTGATGTTGGTACAGTTAATAATTCTGATCCATTAATTCCTTCTGTATTAACTATTTCTTGTTGGATTAATTATAAAACTAATGGTTATCAATTAACTATTTATGGTAGATCAAATAATTCAGCTTATAACTATTTTAATTTGGGAATCGATGCTTCTGGAAATTTAGTACAGATCTTAGCTAATAATAATACTGCTACACCATCAACACACTCTTTTATATTAGCTACTGCTTCTAAATTTAACAGTCACGCATGGAATCATATTGCTGTTACATATAATACATCTAGACCAAACTATATGATAGCATATGTTAATGGTGTTGCTCAGACACCAATAACAACGTTGTCTATTAGCAGTATTACATATGGTTATAGTTATGGTTATGGAACTATAACTTCTCAAGTTAGAGCTAGTATAGCTAAACTCGGAGGATATCATAGTACGGGTGCATCTTATTATAAAGGAAGATTAAGTGAATTTAGATTGTATAGTTCAGTATTAAGTGCACCACAAATCACATCTATTTATACAAATTCTTCACCCCCAATAACTAATTTAGTAAGATATTTTAAACTAAACGAAGATAATTTAAATAACTCTATATACGATTGGAGTAGTGGTAGTGCGGTATTATCTGCTTATTTGAAAACTCATCTTAGTTCAGCTACTAATAATACTGGTGATACCACAAGCAATACATCTAGTTTGTTTGTTAATCTTTATATATCTTCTTCTGGTTCTTTCTTATTTAATGGTACTTCTGATACAATAAAATTAGATAACGAAACTATAAATAATGGCACTTCTACTGATATAAATGGTGCCTCTGTATTTACATATACATTCTGGTTAGTAGATGCTGGATTTGATGGAACTACTCGTACTATTATATCTAGAAGAGAAAATACCACATCATATGCGTGGCATGTATATATTGATACTAATGGTAACCTTACATGTTTAGTTTTAGATCACTCTCCTAGTTCTGTAATTATTCCTGCTAGTAAAATGTTTAATGGAATGCATATAGCTTTAGTATGTAATCAAAAAACAATTACACCATATATTAATGGAGTAAAACAGACTTCTGTTACCATACCGTACGTTTGCAACTGGCCAGCAACGGCAACCACTGATGATAATGGAACTCAATCAGTTTATATAGGTTCACATAGAAGTATTGATTATTTTAGTGGCGTATTAGAAGATTTTAGAATCTACAGCAAGAATCTTACAGCATCAGATATTCAATATATTAGTAATCAAAGTAAGGTTGATAATTATTATAGTACTACACCCACCAATGTTCTTATTCCCGCTACAAACCCAGATGGCGCATTTACTAATCCAACTAATCCAACTGATTATTATAGTGCTACAAATGCAAGAATGTCGATTAGTTCTGGTGCTAATTGCTATGTTGTGTTCGTTCAATCGACATTAGTAGATAATATTATATTTAGAAATAAATATGCTACTTTTGGAACTTTATATGATGATGGTACTGGTCTTAGACAATTTGCTACTAATGCATGGACCGTGTCATCATATACACTTTCAACAGATGTTGTTCCTCATCAAACTTTAGTTCTGACAGGTACATCTGTACAAAATATAGGATCATTATCTTTTGATAGTACCCCGGTACAAAAATTACAATTTAGTTATGGCGGTACAACTGGTTGTCTAGATAATATCAGTATTTTATCTTTTAATAGATCTAATGAATTATATGTAAATCTTGATGGTGCAACTAATAAATCATTATTATCTACAGATGGATCAACAGAATACTTAGATCTGATCCCTACTGATCAGATAATTAATATGCAATACAATTCTAATACTGATAGTTTTCAAATGTTAAATCCAAAACCAGATTTAGTAGTTAATAATACAACACTTGTTAGAGGTGCTACACATGTAGGTTCAGCAAACGAATTAAATTGTCAAACATCCACAGGAACTGATACTACTTCAAAATGGTCTGACTTCAAAACTAATTATGACTTTTTTAATATGCTTACTGATCCAACATCAGTAGTTACTTATCACAATACCGGTTCAATTACTACAGTTCCCGCATTAACAAATTATTGGTGGAGATTGTTACCATATAATATACCTTATGGAACCAAAAAAATAATATTGAGAATAAATTCAAGTTATTATACATCACTCGCATATAATTATGCAGTTGTTTATACTATTGATTTTATAAATTCATTATTGACAACAGAATGGAATATTTCAGATAATAGCGATCCAGGATTAGATATTTTTATAGATCAAATAGTACCTACCAACTTTAATAATATATCTCATACTTTTGATGATGTTAATACTTTTACTAGTACTATAAAATTTGATAGTAATTTTATTTATTCATTGGCTATATCAACTAACTCAAGTTTATGGATACATAAATTAACAATAACATCGTATAGATAAAAGGATTAGTCCAATGACAATAACATTAAATCCACCAATAACGGTTACTTCAGTAGTATCAATAGTACAAATTAACAATCTAAATATTTTATCAGAAATGTTTTCTACCACACCAAAAGATACTGACGAAGTTGCAGAAGTGAGTTATATATGGATGGGTGATCCAACAAAAATCAATAACGTAATTAAATCTAATACAATGAGAATCACCAGAGCACAACTTACTGCTATTTGTTCTGCTTCGGGTGTTAGCATTGATAATCTAATTGCTAATCTTAATACAATTATAGTTGCATTTGCTCATCAAACAGGTAAAATGTAAATTTAAAAGATTCAAATTAATAATTCAAGAACATATTAAAAGGTAATATAAATTCAACTATCGAGTAATACTTAATAAAGAATTAACCAAATATGTTCCACTGGAAAACAACAAAGGAAAACAAAATGAAGCAGCTAATCGAAACTATTGTAAAGAGTATTGTTGATCTTGAAAAGCGAGTAGTCGTGAATGAAGTCGAGGGTGGAAATTCAGTGATTATTGAAATCATGGTTGACAAGAGTGATTTGGGTAAAGTTATTGGCAAGTCTGGAAAAACAGCCCAGAGCATTCGTAATATTATCTATGCAGCTTCTTTTAAGACGAAAAAACGTTACACGGTCGATATCAATGCACATGTTGAAAAGTAATATGTTATAATCTAAAACGATAACTGTTATTAACTTAAACAATTTTGAGGGTCTCTAATTGAAAGATTAGAGACCCTCTTTTTTAACGTTATGAAATGTAAACTTTGTAGTCAAGAATTTTCCTTTGATCAATCTAGACACCATATATTTTTAAAACATGGTTGGAAAACAAAAGATTATTACGATAAATTTATAAAAACTGAAAATGAAGATACTTGTCTTTTTTGTTCTAAATCAACAACATTTATATCATTACAAAAAGGTTATAGAAAAACATGTAACAAACATTCTTTTAAATTATCGCAAATAGCAATTAAAGAACAATATGGTGTTGATAATATTAGTCAATGCGAATTTATTAAAAAGAAAAAAGAAGAAACATGCTTTAAAAATCATGGTGTCAAAAGCATGTTACATTCAGAAGCCAGAAAAATATTAGATCAGATGAATTTAGAAAATTTTGGAGTTAAGAATTTATCAAGTTTAGATAAAACAAAACAAAAAATAAAAAATTCATTTAAAGAAAAATATGGAACAACATGCGCGTTACAGGTTATCGGGTTCAGAAATCAATATAAACAAACATGTCAAACTAAATATGGATGTGAAAACCCACTTCAAAATGAATTATTAAGAAAGAAACAACAAAATTCTCTTGTTTTAAACTATGGTGTCGAATACCCATTACAATCGAATGAAATCAAAGAAAGATCCAAACAAACATGCATGGATCATTATGGTGTTGATAATTTTTCAAAAACACCGCAAGGAAAAGAATTATCTAGAATCAATTTTATAAGAATGATTGAAAATCAAACACTATATGGTGAACCCCTATCACCACGAGTTGGTGATGATGAACGACTCTTTTTAAATGATCTTCAACAGTATACTGTTTATAATATCATTCGAAATGATATTTCTTTTAGATATATGATTGGTCGATTTCCCGACGGCCATATTCCTGAATTAAAGCTTTTCATTCAGTTTGATGAACACTGGCACACTAACAAATATCATACTCAGAATGATATTGATTGTACTTTACAACTAGCATCATTGGGATATATTGTTTTTCGGGTATCAGAAAAGGATTGGACTTCAAATAAAGAAAAAATCATACAGCAATTTCAAACGTTAATAGAGGAGTTAAAATGAATAATAAGAAAAGTAAGATTGAAGAAGAAAAAAAAGAGAAGAAAAACCAATGTCCAAATTGTCCTAGTGGGGTTTGTGAAGTAGAGAAACCTATTAATTCAAAAATCAAAAGAAAATTCGGGCTCTCAGAGAACACTAAAATCTTGATGGAGTAAATAATGAATCCACAAGTAAAAAATATTATAGATCCAAAGCTCTTTGAAGTTATTACAACTCTTGCGCAAGATGATGTTGTTCTGAAATCTGTATTAGATAAATCTGAAACTCTTCCTCAGTTTACAAATGCTTTGATTGCTGCAATTATTTGTATTACTGATAGAGAAGTGACTTTCCAAGATATGGTTAAAAAATTATTAGAGTCTAACCCCCATGTTCAAGAGATTTTATCTGTAAAGAAAATAATAGCTGAAAAATCAAATGATCAACCTATGTTACCTCAAGGAAAAGATATCTGATCAAGAAGAATTCTATGAACAATTCTTGACAACCATCTTTCCCCATGTTGACTATACCGCTGATCTGGTTATTACATCTGTAAAAATTAAACCAAGACAAGGAATAAGAATATTTAATTATGAGGAACTTGATCTTGAATCTATTTATAATATACCACTTAACAACATCTTTATATTAGAATTTGATTATATTAATCCCGGTTATATAAAATCGTTAATTTCATTAAAAAGCAAAAAAAGTGAAATCATTGGATTATCAAATTTCTATAATCAGAATCTAAAAGATAGTAAGATACTGGTTGATAGTTTTATAGATCAGGGTTATAGTAGTGATCAGATTAAAATTTCGTTGATTCTAAATTATAACTATCATCCTGATATCTATAATAGAATCGTATCAGATAGTATGTCGAATAAATTAAATAGTGTGAAAATCAAAGAAGTAGATGAAATAGAAGATATACTTAAATTCATGAAGGGGTAATATGAAGATTATCAATAAGTTTCTAAAAGAGAATCGATCATTCGAAAAAAAAGATTCTGTTAAAGCAATCGTATTTTGTCCTGAAAAAAAGATTTTGATTCTTAGAAGACAAGAGGGTGAAGGTGGTGCTGGTAATTGGGATTTTTCTGGTGGTGGCATTGAAACTGGAGAAGATCAAACTTCTGCATTAAAACGAGAAGTATTCGAGGAAACCAATCTTAAGATTGATGACATTTCAAAAGTTAAATCTGTTACGTTAAAAATCCCAGAATGCGGTATTAATTCTTTGATGCATATTTATAAATGTAAAACGGAAAATATAGATGTTCAATTAAAACCTGCAACATGGGCCGGCTCAAATGGCCGTGCAGAACATAATGAGTTTAAATGGGTTTCTAAAAAAGAAGAGGTAGAAAACCTTCCGATGTTAAATCAATTAAAAGAAGTATTGTTGAATCAGTTAAAATGAAATGTGAAATTTGTGGCAGAGAATGTAATGGTTATATCAGTTTATCTAGTCATGTTTCTCATTTTCATAAAATAAAAAGTAAAGACTATTACGATCAATATTTAAAGAAAGAAAACGAAGGAGTATGTTATTGTGGAAAACATACTAATTTTGGCAGAATGAGTAATGGTTATTCTGTGTGCTGTTCATTGAAATGTTCAAACAATTTATCATCAGTTAAAGAAAAATATATTCAAACATGCAAAGATAAATTTGGTGTTGAAAATGCAAGTCGGTCACAACAAATCAAAGAAAAGAAAATACAAACATCTATAAAACACTATAATACTAAACATCCTCTACAATCAAAAGAAGTTCAAAAAATAAAAATGTTAACATGTTTAGAAAAATTTGGTGAAACAACTAATTTAAAATGCGAAGAAATTAAAGAAAAAATTAAACGAATACATCTAAAAAATCTTGGTGTTGATAATCCATTTAAATCAAAAGAAATTCAAGAAAAAATTAAACAAACAAATTTAGAAAAATTCGGTGTCGATAATCAAAGTAAATTAGAAAAAGTTAAAGAAAAATCAAGACAAACAAATATGGAACGATATGGTGTTGATAATTGGTCTAAATCGTCACAAGGAAGAAAATGTTCTAGAATTAATTTTTTAAAACTGATTGAAAATCAAAAATTAAATGATGAACCGCTGTGTCCAAGAATTGGAAATATGGAACGAATATGTTTAAATGAACTACAACATCACACACCTTATAAAATTAACAGAAATGACCCATCTATTGGTCATATCGTTGGTTTCTTTCCTGATGGTCATATATCAGAACTAAAACTGTTTATTGAATTTGATGAACGGCAACATTTTATAGATGATTATAAAACATATACTCAAAAAGATATTGACAGAGAATTTGTTTTAAAATCTATTCCGGGTTACAAAGTTTTTAGAATTTCAGAAAAAAATTGGAAAGAAAATAAAGATGCGATGCTACATGATTTTTCGGCTTTAATAAACGAATTAGTTCTTATTTCATATCTTTAATTCCTGCCTCTTAATATCAAAAATATACTGAACAAATTAAAAAATTTCTGAGAAGAAATGATTTCAAAGATTATACAAGGAGAAATAAAATGAGTACTACAGATTATCCGTTTCCACAAAATATTGATCAAATGAACGGTATGGAACAAGTGATCATGGCAGTTCCTACCCAAGATGAATTGAATACTGCTGCTGCAGTTAAAAGACAAGAATTCATTGGTCCGACCGATGTAATTGAAGTTCCTGCAATTGGCGTTGTAATTCCTGCTGATAACGCTCTCGCTGGTAATGATATCATCCGTTTGAGTAAGAATCAAAAATTAAGAATGGCACATCGTGGATTCATTGAACTTGATCAGACATGGCAGACTCAACCAACGTATGTAACAGCTCCTGGCGGAACAGGAACTGCTTATCAATATGTTGCACCAGCACCAAGACCTCTTCTTCCTGTAGCCGAGACAGATGATGGTATTGTATATACAAGTGTTGGTACATTCGCTGATGTAACAGGATTCAGAACACTTGATTACGCAAATAACCCGATTGATCCATTCGAATCATTCCCATACAATAACAATGCATCATCAAGTTCAGCTAATGATGGTTTGGTTGGACCCACAATTACTGCACTGGCAGCTGATCTAATTCTACAAAATGGGACAATTAATGATATGCCCGGCAGAACAGGCGGCGCAGCAATGACAGGTGAAAATTATCTGTCATTCCCAGGTGATCCTGTACTTACAGATCAAACAGCACAATATTATCTTGATAAGATCGATGCTATGAGAATCGCAGCTAATGCATCTGCTCTTGTATATTCTGATATTGTAAATGCTGGTATTGATCCTAATAACGTATGGACTGGTCTATATCCAAGTAAACCCGCAAAACTAACCAATTATAAAGCTGATATTGTAGCTGCAACAACTACAATCACCAGAGCAGTTCTTGGTCAGATCGTTTTCACAGCTAATCATTAATATTGATTAGACTCTTCTTCGGGCACCTTGAGTAAACACAAATTTACTCAAGGTGCCTTTTTCTATTTATATCAAGTTTATAAAAGGAATTTTAAAATGGATACCGATGAGAAAAATAATACTGAGATAACACAAGTTGATAAGGATCTTACTGAGGCAGAATTAAATAGAATCTTTTTTGGAAGTGAATCTTCTTCAGTTACTAATCCTAATCTATCAAGCAATGAAAAAAAAGAATCAATAGGAACTGTTAAAAAATTAGAAAGAGTTAAACCAGAATCAAAATCTGTAATACCCCCTGATCTAACTAAATCAGTAGAAGAACCAAAGAGACCACAAGGCAGACCCCTTAAATGGACAGCTGAAAAGATTGAACAAGCTAAAAGAGAAAATGCTGCATTAGCTGAACAAAGAAGAAAAGAAAGATTAGAAAGAATTAGTTTATCTAAATTATCTATCAATGAACCGATGTCAACAAATGAATCATCTAAGATGTTGAACTCTACAATCAAAACAAAAGATGAAGTAGAGAAACAAATTGGAGATAAGAGAACTATATTAAAAAATATTCAGAATGAAGTTCAACAATTTCCTTTTTTAAGAAGTTCTGAAAGAAATCATGAACATTTGTTTAAATTAAATCATTTTGATAACTATGGTAATGCTATTATAACATGTGTTCATTGTTCAACACGGGAACAGATGACATCACAAGATTGGGCCAAATACGTAAATAAACACAGGAATATACTATGAATGATAATATAACAGAAGAAGTAAAAAATGATGAAACTCCAAAAGTTAATCTTGGAGATCTAGGAAGTTTTGATTTAGTGAATGAAGATGAGATAAATGATGTTTTTGATCACTTAGAAGGGATAGTATTTAAATTGAAGAAGTGTATGTTCAGAATCAGCTATGTAAATAGAGGAAAAAGAACATACACCGCTACGTTAATTAATGAAAATCTAGAGAAAAAAAATTAACGATTATCCCCAGATCCTTTGATAACATCTCTAGCTTTACGAGATTCTAATTTCAAAATATTAGCATCAGCTATATCAGATAATGAAATTTCTAATTGAGTACATGTCTCAGCTAGATACCACATCACATCACCCAATTCACCAATCATCATATCTTTAAATTCTTGATTTACAATACCATTCTTATCTCTGAAAAGTTTCTTAAGTTTCCCAGCTACCTCTCCTGCTTCGTTAGCAAGTCCTAGTACAGGATATACAATTGTACTATCTCCAATTTTTGTATTTAAAGAAGTTGCGTGTGCTCTATATTGATATTCTTTAAATGTCATGTTATGAATCTTTCAATCTGGTGTTTCATTTTGTTCCCAAGGAAATACTATCCACTCACCGTCTTCGCATTCCTCAGCAAAAAATGTTGGTTTTCGTTTATTACTTTTTCTACACAATAATGTTACAGTTTTTACACTAGTGGGTTTCTTCAATTTCATATAACTTATAACAGCTTCCACGGTTCGGCCTGAATCAAGAATATCATCAACAAGAAGAATATTTTTCTTATCTACATCAATCGAAAAACTACCTATCGTTGGTTTATTATTTCGTTGAGCAATTCCCTTATATAACTTAATTGTAAATAATTGAACATTATCAATGCCCAATCTATCAGATAAAATTCTTGCTGGAATCATACCACCGCGGCCAACAGCAATAATAATATCAGGGAGCACTTTTGATTTGACAATAGCTTCAGTAATTTTATCACAATACTTATCAATTTGATTCCATGAAATATCTACATACTTTATTTGTTTATTCATAATACCTTAACTGACTACTGTCATTTGTAATTTAGAATTATAAAATGCAGTAGTCAATAATCCATTAGATATAACTTTACCATCAACTTGTTGAACTGGTTTTGCTTGCTGTACACTTATCTTTTGATATGTAATACCAGTCGGAACTTTAAATTTTCGTCCCGATGGAATTTCATTAAACGTCATTGTTTTAGTTGCCATCGTGTGGTTCCTTATTATCTGTTGGATCAATTGGTTTCTTAAAAAATCTAGAATGAGATTTCTTTTGTTGAGGATTATTATTCTCTGTTTCTTTTCTGATCTTATCTAGTTCTTCTTTTGTTGGGGGAGGTGGAACAACACCATTCTTAATTCCTTCATCAATTTTCATACAAACATTACACTGATGAACCTCGCCATTAGAAACAATAGCTGCATTTGGTGCATGACACTTCGGACATTTGAGTCCATGACCATTAGATTTATCTGTAACTATTTTTTCTTTCTTTGATTCTTTCTTGAATCCATTTGAATTTTCTAAATTTTCAGGATTTTCATTCTCTGAATATTGCTGAAGAATTGTAGCAGCTCGATTTCGTGCTTGTTTAATCTGAAGTTCTTGAACAAGTTCTTCCTCAGAATTACATTGATTAAGAACGATAATACATTTTTTTCCATCCTTAAACTTAGAAACATATTCAGTCACATCCATGATTGATTGTCCAGAGATATTAAATTGAAAATCAGTTTCTGGACCAATGATGATATGTAAAATATTTGCGTCTTCTTGATTCTCTCCGATGATTAGCATTTCGTTTCCCCTTTTTGATTTACTTCATTAGTATCTGATTAAATGTAGATCCGTATACTGAAATATCCAAGCACAAAGGAATTAACCATTTGAGACTTGGGTGACAATTATCTTCAAGGCTACTAGTTTCCATCTTAGTAATATCTTTACTTGTAATCTTATCAAAATTAGTAATCGTCATGTACACATCAATTTTCCACTCTTTATTCATGTTTGGAAGCGATGTTACAATTCTTAATTCGGACGGATTTATTTCTAAACCAGTAACTTGATTTATTTTAACTGATAATTCAGGTTCTGCGATTCCGTCCTTTGAATTTTCAACTATTATCCCATCTAATTTTCCACTAACATTTTCTAACAATACTTTACTTAGATCAGTAGAGAAAACAAAAGCTAACGAAAAATTCTTGTTAAATGAGATAGACACATTAAATTCCTTTTAATTTATTCCTTGGCACAGATTTCTGTTCTAATTGATATAGTATTATTCATTGTGTGCAGTAGCATCATCTTCCATTCGTTTCAAGTAGGTATAATATTTCTTGTGTTCAGCTAAGTGATCAAGTGCAATTTTCTTAGCAATCGTTGGATCTGCAGTATGTTCTTTCTCTACTTCAATTCCCATAGCTAACTCGTTTGGATTTGCATCTTGTTCTGTAAAATGTTTCTTATCTGCAAGACCAACCATATTACCACTAAAATCTGTTTTGGTTTCGTGTTCTTTATTTCCATTTACTTCTTTTGAAACAGATGCTTTAGAATAAGATATTTCTTGTTCGGTCAAAAATGTTGATAAAAGGTTATAAGTATTCATAGTTCTCTCCTATATAATTTATTCCTTTACAAAAAAAATTGACGAAAAAAATATCTCGGGGTTATGGTTTGACCAAAACCACCCCGAGAAGTAAGACCGTTCATTAGAGCTCCGGTATTTTCTGATGAAAATAGGTTCCCTCTAATACGTGTCAGTCTGAAAAAGATCTACTCTGATGGGGTATAACCATTGTGTCAAGGTTGCACCTTGTACTTACTTGGGGAATCTTTGAAGCTGAGCTGTATATCGTTTCAAGCCCAGACTAGTTCCTTGTATCCCTATGCAAAGTAGGGAATTTAACACGGTTATATCAGACTTCGACGCCTTTCTTTCGATGTCCTTATCGGTCAGGCTCCATCTGCTCCACCAGAATAGAAAATATGAAGATTACAGAATAATCCATTACTACAATTTAACTTACCCTCAAGTTAAACTATAGTAACTTCTTCACATGGATTCTCGTAATTGGCCTCTGACTAGATCAGTATTTCGGGTGTTGTAATTTGCTATAGTGTCAGGACCCATTGTAACTAAGTTTCCTTTGTTACCGCATCTTCAATTAAGAAGATAGATGATTTACTTTCTGCAAGTAACCATGTTCCCGCGCTTCTTTTGCCTTCGGTGGATACGTGAATACACCTATACGAGTTATGGCAAAATTGAGAACTCAGATAAACTCCTGCCGATTAACTATTCGGTTAGAGTATCGAACTTTCAGTGAGTACCTGAGTAAATTAATCATGATCTGAAAAATCGGATGGATGTCTGAGAGTTGAGAGAGTTGTATCATGAATCTGAACATCCCGAACACCACCAATCATCATCATGGTCTGACCCATAATGAATTCAATCGACCAACTCTGAACATCCGGGTGTCCAAAGAAATCGTAAATTGACTCCCAAGTGAATCCAGATTTATTCAGGAAATGAATACACATTCCCTGATAATAACCTTTTCCACCATCACGAAACTGAGTGAGATAACCATCAACAATCTCTTTTGCTGAGACTGACATAAATAACTCCTTTTAAAAATGGTGGGCATGGTGGGATTCGAACCCACATGCTGGAGTGACCCAGCGACGGATTTTAAGTCCGATTTGTCTGCCAATTTCAACACACGCCCATTAAAATGAAAAAGAATACTTCCTTCTCAATGATAAATATATATAGAAAGATATTTCTTATTTAATAACGTAAAACTTCCTTTAACTATTATTTATTCCAACAATAATAATTACTTTCCTTATACCAAGATACCATCTTCTTACCAATTAAAAAACCCAAGCACCAATCTCAATCAACGGATTCTATTTACTTTTTTAGTAATTTGTCTTTAAAATTCAACAACATCAAATGCAAAGCAAATTGACATATTGTTGCAATCTTTATAGCAGAATTTTCACTTCTATATCCAGCTGAGTGTGCGACCTCATGTGCAAGTAATCCCATTATATCTTTTACTTTACATGTTCTATGACTCCACAAATGAATTTCAGAAACTTTTCCTGGTCTATAGAAACCCCAGAATTTTCTTTTTTGTATAACATCTATAGCTCTTTGTACCGAACCATTTTCTTTTTTATCTGTAAATTGTTTTAATTTTACAATTTTATCTAACGGAGTTTCTTTAGATAAACAATACCAAGAATAAACAAGAGATTTGGCAGATCGGTGTTTACACACACAAATCTTTATCAGATCTTCTGATTGTTTATTCTTGTTCATTATATTCTCCTACATGATTATTTGTGTTTGAGCATCATATTGGGAATACTGGGTTGAACTGTTAAACTCGATAATGCTTTCTGAATACCAACTGAAGTAACGCTTGTATTTAATGCATCGACCGTTAATGTACTAATAGAAGCACCACCATTAGCAGCTGAAATATCATTAGTATAGATATTTACAATGCAATTTTTAACTCTATTACCATTACTATCTACTGCTACTGCTATTACTCTCCAACTAGAATCTAAAGAATTATAATTTATACCCACGATATTAAAACCTGTAATAGTTACATTATTAGTAACTGTTACCGGAATCATAGTTTGAGAAATTACGTTCATGTTTGTTGGTGTGATAGATACAATACTACCAGCTTGAGAAATTGATACCATTATTAGAATCGTTGCGATAGCTAAAATCTTCTTCATTCTTAAATCTCCTTGTTTATTTTTCTCTTCTTAATTTATTCTACAATAATCCACCACCAATAATATCTAGTTTTGGGACACTTGCTTGAAGGATAATCGTACCATCATTAATTCCAGAATTAACTGCTAGGGAAACTACTCTATTAGAAGCAGAATAATTAACTGCTTTATTTATAAATGTTGCATAACTCATAACACTGTAATTATTAAAATTAGATCCATAAAAAGTACAATTATTTATATGTGCATCAAGACCGTTTATAAAATTATTTCCGTTAATTATACACATATACACATCAGCACCATGATAATTAGTAAAATCAGAACCATTGATTGTACTACTTTGTATAAAATTACGATTGGAAAATCCAGATCCATTAAATGTACCACCAAATATTTCCCACATATTAGTAAATGAAGTATTATCAAATGTTCCATTATTTATAACACCATAGAAATTGTTAATAAATCCAGTTCCATTAAAATAGCCACCATTTATAGTACCACCAGCGCCATTATTAAAATAACCATAAAATGATCCGCCAGTTATCGTTCCAGAATTAGCAAATAAAACTGAAGTGAATGGTCCGTTAACTACATTTCCTGTATTAGAAAAACTGACGCTGATATTGAATGAAGCAAACTGTCCATAAATAGTTCCGTTGTTAGTAAAATTAGCATTAGTAAATGATGGTTGACTTTGTATATAACTATTATTAACAAAATTATCACCACTAAATGAACCACCTACAATTGTACTACTGTTATTAAATCCTGATCCGCTGTATGATCCGCCTGTTATTATATAGTAATTGATAAATCCGATGCCGGTGTATGAACCACCACCAATATAATTGTTATTAGTAAAATTATCACCCTCAAATGATCCATGTTCTATATCTGCATTGTTTGTAAAATTTATCCCAGTAAATTCTCCACTGTATATATATGCTGAACCTGAATTAACAAATCCTCCACCATTAAATGTTCCGGTATAGATAATACTATTGTTGATAAATCCTGTTCCATTAAATGTTCCACCTTCGATATATTGGTTGTTAATAAATCCTGATCCGCTAAATGTTCCACCATCAATCTGTGCATTATTAGTAAATGCCAACCCACTAAATATACCATTATCAATAAATTCATTATTGATAAAATTATTACCACTGAATGAACCACCATCAACATATCCATTATTAACAAATCCTGATCCACTAAATGTCCCACCCCAAATATCTCCTAAAGGATGAATAGTAAATCCTGTTCCTGTATATGTTCCACCATAAATTCCACCATGAAAAATATCTACGCTGGGTAAAAGCTGTAGATCATTAATACTGCATGTTCCACCAATACTAAAATAACGACCAAGATCATAATCTATATTGGGGCTGTCGTAAGCAGTAGATGCTGATGATAAATTTTGATTCAATCCTGCGTCATTAACAGTCCATGGTGCTGACGGTGGATGTATTCCTGACCCATCTAAATTACTCCACCAATTATTCGAATCCGACCAGTTTTGAGAACCAAAATCATACCAATACCATGTAAATCCAGAACCAACAAATGAACCACCTTCTATATCACCAGAAGAATTATCTAAATTAGATCCATTAAATAAACCACCGGTAATTATAGATTGATTGATAAAATTATTTCCGCTGAAAGTTCCACCAAATATTGATCCAACATTTTCAAAATTATCTGTAGTATTAATAAAGTTATTTCCGCTAAAAATTCCATCATAAATAATACAATAACTGGTTATATTATTAGCATAAAAATTACCACCATAGATAAACAATGAACCAGTTAAACCACCATAAAATATTCCATCATGAATTTCACCCGACATTGGACCGCCCTTAAATATGAGTCCGCTATAACCACTAGGACCCATATCATAGATTTTTCCAGTATTTCCCCCTGAACTAGCTAAACCAATAGATGGTATGATACATGTTCCGAGAATAGACCAAGAGTGTGTGGGTGATCCTATTGTTGTTCCATTAGTGATTGTTGGGTTTGTTGAAAATTCTGATATTGCTAAGTCTAAATTATCATTAATTGTTGATATTGTAGTCCATGGTGCATCCGGTGGATGACTTCCTGTACCATTAGGAGCAGACCACCAATTTTGTGGATCAGACCAACTGTTACTATAATTACCTAACCAATACCATGTCGCCATTTTAAAATCCTCCAATAACAGAATTTTAATATATTATGCTGTTACAGAGGTTGCGAACATTGTGATCATACTAGTTAGTTGATCTGTTGTAATTGGAGCAATAGCAGATACTAATTGTGTATTATTCAATTGTGTAGAAATCCATTTTGGTTGTCCATCAACAATTCCACTATATCCTTGAATAGCAGTCATAACAGAATCAGTTAGTATCAAATTACAATTGCCGGATGTACCTAATGTAGGAATTAATGAAGTTAAAGCAGTTGCAACAGGAGCAAAATCTTGACCTAATGTTAAAAATGCTGCTGTCAGTTGTGCTGCAGTATATCTTTTATTATCTGATCTGATAACTGTATTTGTAGAATCTAACCATGAAAATGGTACTCCAACTACAAGATTACTAGATGTGTCTTTTGTTAAAATTATATTAATAATCTTTACATTCTGTACCACATAACTAACCGTCTTATTTACTGTAACGTTCATTTTTTGTTCTCCTTATGATCATTTATTGTATACCACCACCAATAACATCGAGTTTTGAAATACTTACTTGATATTTCAAATTATCAAATGGAGCAGTTACTGAAATATTTCTATTCGCTGAAATTACAGTAACAGACTGACCAGTCCAAATACCACTATTAATTTGATAATTGTTTATAAAATTAGAACCACTAAAAATACCACCATCCACCAATCCAAAATTAGTAAAATTAGAACCACTAAAAATACCACCATCCACCAATCCAAAATTAGTAAAATTAGAACCACTAAAAATACCACCATTTATATAAGCACCATAATCATTACTAACTTGCCCATTAAATGTACCACCATTTATATAAGCACCATAATCATTACTAACTTGCCCATTAAATGTACCATTAATAATCGTACCGTTATTTGTAAATCCACTTGCGCCATTAAAACCAAATGTACCACTATATACTGTAACTATATTAGTGATGCTTGATATGTTGCAAACTCCACTAATACCAAAACTAATATTTTGATCTATTGTTGGTGGCTGAATTACTGAAGTTGCATAATATGCGTTATCACTAGTTGGAATTGACCATGGCATTATTGGTGGATTAATACCCGTCCCATTAGAATTAGACCACCAATTGTTTACATTGCTCCAAGAGGTATCAGAAATACCATTCCAGTACCATGTTGCCATTTTAGTATCCTCCGACAACAGAATTCAAGAGCCAATTAGTACCACTAATTGATAATCCATATCTCATCTGTACTATATAAGTAAGATTTGACGTTAAAGTTTTGGGCGAAGTAAATCCACTATCACTAGGAATTAATACCTGTACCGGAAATGAAAGATTATAACTTCCATTACTTGATAGTATATAACATGTCCACGTAGCACCATGATAAGCATTGGTTGGTCCATACAATGTCATATTGTTAGTCATATTACAAAATCTATATACTCCATCTGAGAAATTAGGAATATTGTTTGGAGAATAATTTAAAGTAGTCGGTATTGTTGAAACAGCAAATGAATTTGTCAGAACAGTATTTCCGTTTATCAATATAGGACCGGTTGTGTTTAAAGAACCAGTTATAGTTGTATTAGTTAATAACGAAACACTATTTTGTGATTCACGAATATAAGTAGAATTTAAAATACCTCTCCCGACACCAATATTTGTTACTGCAGTTCCCTCTGTTACATAAGTTACAAGTAATTCATTTGTACCATATCCTGTTGTTTCAAAAGAATTTCCCATCATAAGAGCTGAACTTAAACCATCGATATGCAATTTTGGATTAATATCATGGAATGTTTGAAACATATTTAAATATCCATCAAATTCTATATTCCCGCTAAGATATGTTATATATTCGCCATTATTATTAGTGTTGCCACTACAACTTGATCCTAGTTGAGAATGGTGAACATAAAAATCTGAATAGGCTGAATTTGTTCCACCGAACATTACAGTTTTTGCATTAGTACTATTCAGACTATTAATTAAATTCATATAATCATACTCTAGATATGTTTTACATCCGGTTACACAATTAGTTACTTTAAAACCATACATTGTTGGATATGACGTTGTTACTCCTTGAATAAGACAATTTCTAATTAATGATATTGGTGTACTGCCAACAGTAATATTAGAATATACTATAACAGAATCACTATCTGCAGGATAATTTCTAAATTGTATATTGTAGAAATTAATTGGTAGATTTGTTATTGATGTTGTTCCAAAAATTCTACTTTCCCATCCACCAGCATCACCAGATATCATAGTATAACCACTAACAATGGGATCTTCATAATAATCACCAACACCGACAATAATCTGATACCAATTAGTGGGGTTTGTAATATGTTGAGTATTAACCCATTTTATTGCTGAAGTTATATTTGTAAATTGTCCTTTTCCTGATTGATCTACATATACTGTATTTTGAAGAGGAATAGTATGAGATAGTGTGTTTGTTGTTGTTATCCATAATACATTAGTTGCATTGATAGTATCATTCGAATGAACTGTTACCCATGACCATGCTGCATTTCCTTCAGAGTTATCAACGGTTGTAAAATTTGCACCGGGATATGATAAGTGTGAGTTATATTCACCACCGCCATATAATGTTACTGATGACGTTGTACTTCCTGCTGTTTTAACAAAATACTGTTCAACGCCCAAATATTTATTAGTTACAATGACTGGTACGTTGGTTAATAGATTCATTGTTAATTCTGCATAACCGGGAATAGTTGTCGGATAAAATGGAGTAGATATTCCAGCAGCAATATAATTTGTTGTTATTCCATCACTCATTACTAATCGATCATATAAGTAACCAGAAGTCCCTGTTCCATTATTATCGATAGATGAAAAAATTCTGTTTTGATAATTTCCTGCTACTATACCATTAGTAATAGGTATAGCAGAATAAACTGTTCTAATAAGTTGTGTTACCGGAGCTGAAGCTGATATAACAATTGTAGTACTCCATACTGATACTTGATTAGTTAAAAATGAATTAGCTCCCGATATTACTGGATGTGAATTAGTAGATCCATAGATATCAATTGAAGAAAATGAAGCTGCTATAGCATCTAGTTGTTCTCTTGATACTGGTTGATTTGGAGCAAGTGCATCTGCTACAGTTGTACCCGACGAAAGATTTAATGTCGCTGTTCCATAGTTTGTTACATAACTACTAAGTATAGTATCTAAACTACTTGATCCAATATAAAAACCACCGAGTCCACCAACAGGATTAATATTAAACGAACCTATTCCATGATCAGAATATGCGTTAAAAACGTAATAACTATTATCTCCATTCCATGTCCATGTATTATCATAATATGATCGAGGTGCATAACCAGAAACATGCGAATTCATTCCATAAACCTGACCAACAAATCCTTCAACATGAGATCCTATACCACCAGCAATTGTTTGTAATCCTTCAGAATGTGAATAATATCCAGATGCAACAGAATTATTTCCTTCGGAATGAGAACCCAATGCGCTTGCAACTGTTGATATTCCTTCCTGTACACTCAAACCTAATATAGTTGAAAATCCACCAATAGTAGACGAATACTGATTATTAGCATCAACTATAATTCCATTCGTTGTTGTGGAACCCAAACTTGTTACATATTGTAATGTTGGTGCATTTACTGAAGAAGCTAAAATATTAGTAACTATTTGCCATGATACGAATGGTGCTGGACCAGGTGTTCCATTCGGTGGAATTAGTCCCGTCCACTGACCAATTAAAAAAGAATTTGTATAATAAGTATATAGTTGGTTAGTTGTTGGAGTAAGATAAGTTCTAAGTCTCCAATAATTATAATTAGTACTTGATACATGATCAATTATACAATTTGATAAAAAAGAAGGACCACCATTCCCAGCGATTACAGAACACACAAAACTATTATTTCCTGCGTTAGTATATAGATTATTAAGCCAATTATTACCTGCACCAGAAACAACCACGTTGGATGCTATAAAACTATAAGTAGCTACGCCATTTACAATCTGTACAGGAGATGCAGCAACAACAGCTTGGGTAAATCCATTAATTTGAGTTATTGCAATTTTCTGTTCAACAGCATAAGTAAGACTAACTAATAATACCGACCAGCACATAACAATAATCTTTTTGATGTTCATTATTTAAAATTCCTTTATGCGTTATAACTATAAAATGCTATAATGTTTCTACCGGCTTCAACAACACTACTAAAAGTTAAGATGTTTCCACTGATGGTATAATCAATATTATCTCTTTGTAAAAGACCATTATTATAAACTAAAAGAGTACTGTGTGGTGTATTCGGTGTGTGTAAAAGCGAATATTGTGAATCTGATCCCGAAGCACTAGAACATACAGTTTCTGTTGTCCAGTATGTTGATAGTGTAAGAGATTCAAAATATGAGAGTCTGTTTGTAGGAACTGATGAAATTCTAATCCTCGGAGAAATTTTTGATTTTTTAATATTTGTTAACATTTGTATCTCCGCAATAAAGATTTTAATTTATTCATAACTTATTTTTTCAATGTATTATTCTAGATTGAAATTATTTTTTTAACGATACTGGTTGAGGGATAAGATCCCAGAAAATAGAATACCAAGTATTTGGTTGAGGAAGAGATGGATCATTTGCAACTGGTGTCAAAACAGAAAATAAAGTTTGAAGAAGTGAAGCATCTGCTGTTTGCTGAGCAGTAATAGTACCAGATGCAACTATTACTGCAAAATATGATAATACATATGCTTGTGAAATAGTTTGATTTATTTCTGCATTAACGCCAAAATAAGAAACTAGAAGTCCACGATATTGTTGAGCAAAGGGTGTAACTTGCTGGACAGCATTTAAGAATGTTTCTTGTGCTATTTTCGCTGCTGCATCTCTCGCATCTTGTTCTGCTTTTGCTGCTGTATCTTTCGCATCTTGTTCTGCTTTTGCTGCTGCTGCTTGTTCCGCAACTCTAGTTGCTTCTTTCTCCGCTTGTACTTCTGCTTGTACTGCCTGTTCATCAGCAATATTAATATCATTAAACATAAGACTGGCTGTACCATGTGGATCTCCTTATGCTTGTGGGATTGTGATGTCGCCGGTGAGAGGGATTGCGTCTAGGGCGTGTGTGTCTCCCGTGGCCTCGATCAGGCGGGTACGGAAGGCTTCGAGCGCCAGACTAAGGGTAGTGAGCGAGTTTGCCAGCGCGGACCCGATGCCTGCCGCTTGGATCGCACCTCCGATCTGGTCCACTGTCAAAACGTTGACCGCAGGATCAATTCCAGAGGCGGCGCAAAAGGCTCGCGTGTAGGCAACATACTCGCTTTGTAGTGTGGCGATGGCTTGGCGCATGGGCAAGGATGCCGCCTGCGCGCGTGCGAGTGCCTCGGCGTTTGCGATGTCGATGTCGGCCTGCGCGATGTCCGTAAAGACTGGCGCAGCGGTTCCGTCGCCCATGTTCTGCCATGGGGGGTTTCCGAATCTCCGGATGAAGCCCTCGGCAACCGGTCGTATGTCCTGCGGGATCAGCCAGCCAGCCAGTACGCCGATAGACTGGTCAGCATCGCCTTGGAACGTCCTGCCGTCGGTGAGAGCGAGAACTGTAGGCAAGGGCTTGAGTTGCATGTCTGCGGGATCTACCATTTGTGCTGGCATGAGGATCTCCTATTTTTGAAGCAGCATGAGCTGCTATTTTTGAAGCAGCATGAGCTGCCAAAGTGCGTAATTGAATGGAGGGATCATCGAAGAATAATACACCGTGCCTATTCCACCGATGCTATAACCACCAGACAATCCGATTACCGTATTACTCGAACCCGATGAAGTGTCAGTGTTTCTCCA